>ERZ779880.43-NODE-43-length-200985-cov-7.739019_pt1 | contig 200985 bp, 185 predicted proteins | sample MGYA00511555_ERZ779880 | MGnify/ENA primary metagenome ERZ779880 (study PRJEB29588, sample SAMEA2145815) | human gut metagenome | biome: human gut; feature: human-associated habitat; material: faeces | place: Denmark | collected 2008/2010 ... | reverse complement strand
AACAATTAAAAAAATCCCTTATATTAAGGGAAAAAAGACTTGATTATTTAGGGAGGGTATTTTAATTATGAGTATTCAGATTCAAAAAGTAACTGATGCATCTTTCAAAAAATATGGACGTGTTCTGACAGGAGAGTACGACGTAGATGCATTGATCGAGAAAATGCAGGAGATGCCTTGTCCGGATGACGAAGTTGTTTATGTGCCATCGGAAAGCGCATTGGAGGCACTGCCGGTGATGAAAGATTTTACAGATAGTTTGTATGGCGGACTTCCAATTCAGATTGGTTATTGCAATGGTAACAACCATCTTTTGAATGCAGTAGAATATCATCGTTCTTCTGAAATCAATGTTGCAGCTACAGATTTGATCCTTTTGATCGGAAGTGAGCAGGATATCGAAGAAGATGACACCTATGATACTTCTAAGATCGAGGCATTTTTAGTGCCAAAGGGAACCGTGATCGACGTATATGCGACGACACTTCACTATGCTCCATGCAGCGTAGACGGCGCAAACTTCCGCTGTGTAGTTGTTCTTCCGAAAGACACGAACCTTGATCTGGTTGTAAAACCGGAAGGAGCAAAAGAAGACAAACTTTTGGTGGCTCGCAACAAATGGTTGATCGCTCATCCGGATGCGAAGATCGAAGGCGCGTTCAATGGTTTGAAAGGTGAGAATATCTCTGTAAAATAAGAAATAGAATAATGATTGCGATAGAGGCCGGACTTCTCCTGATGAGATGTCCGGCTTCTTTTATGAAAAAAATTGCATTTAAGTATTGACAAACACAAAACATATGAATATAATTAAATATGTAAATATGAATAAGCGTTCATATGATAAAATTTTGAGAAAGGAGCAGATCTTATGAAACAGCAAGAAACAAACAGTGATTTTCTGGCAGTACATGAGGATGTGGTAAAACGGGTGTTAGACAAGCAGCCGGCAGAAGAAGAATTGTACGATCTCGCAGAACTTTTTAAAGTATTTGGAGATTCGACCCGCATCCGTATCCTGCATGCTTTGCTGGAAACCGAATTGTGCGTGGGCGATATGGCACAGATATTAAACCTGTCCCAATCTGCAGTCAGCCACCAGCTCAAAATTTTGAAAGATGCGAAACTTGTTCGATTCCGAAGAGAAGGAAAGATTATCTTTTATGCATTGGATGATGAACACGTGAGAAACATATTGAGTATGGGCGTAGAACATGTGGAAGAAGAATAAAAATAAGTTATTGAAAAAATGGAGGTTATTATTATGAAAAAGACATACAAAGTAGATGTAGATTGCGCAAACTGTGCAGCAAAGATGGAAGAAGCAGTAAAAAATACAGCAGGTGTAAAAGATGCATCCTTGAGTTTTATGACATTGAAATTGAAAGTGGAATTTGAAGAAGGCGCCGATGTGGATGCCGTTATGCAGGAAGCTTACAAAAACTGTAAAAAAGTAGAGGACGATTGTGAAATCTTCCTGTAAAGGAGAGAGTTTATGACAAAGAAGCAAAAAAAAGTATTATACCGGATTATTATATCCCTCGTACTTCTTATCGCCGTATCGATTATTGATACGTTGGTGGAACTGCCGATGATCGCGCAGGTAATCCTGTATCTGATTCCGTATTTTATCATTGGATATGACATTTTGAGAAAAGCAGGAAAGGGAATTTTGAACCGGCAGGTTTTTGATGAAAATTTCCTTATGGCGGTTGCGACAGTAGGAGCGATTCTTCTCGGAGATTTCCGGGAAGGCAGCGCCGTTATGCTTTTTTATCAGATCGGCGAATTGTTCCAAAGTTTCGCGGTTGGAAAGAGCCGAAAAAACATCACGGCTTTGATGGATATCCGTCCTGATTATGCCAATATTATCGTGGATGGAAAATTGGAACAGGTAGATCCGGATGATGTGGAAATAGGAACAGAAATAGTAGTAAATCCAGGCGAGAAAGTGCCGATTGACGGCGTGATCACAGAGGGAAATACAACGTTAAATACAAGTGCATTGACAGGAGAAAGTGTTCCGAGAAATGCAAAATGCGGAGAAGAAGTCATCAGTGGATGTATCAATCTCACTGGTACGATTACATTGAAAACGACAAAAGAATTTGGAGATTCGACGGTGTCCAAGATTTTGGATCTGGTGGAAAATTCAAGTATGAAAAAGTCAAGATCGGAGAACTTTATTACAAAATTTGCCAAATATTATACGCCGGCAGTTTGTTACAGTGCACTGGCATTGGCAATTTTGCCGCCACTCATTTCCCTGTTGATAGGAATTTCACCGGCATGGCAGCAATGGATCGTGCGTGCACTTACGTTCCTCGTAATCAGCTGCCCATGTGCTCTTGTGATTTCCATTCCGCTTAGCTTTTTCGGTGGAATCGGCTGTGCTTCGACAAACGGAATCCTTGTAAAGGGATCAAATTATCTGGAAGCGCTGGCAGACACAAAATATATTGTGTTTGATAAAACCGGTACACTGACGAAAGGTGTTTTTGAGGTAAGCGGTATTTATCCGGAACAGGGTATAAGCAAAGAGCAGCTGATCGAATACGCTGCGTATGCGGAGAGCGGTTCCAGCCACCCGATCAGTGTGAGTCTGAAAAAGGCGTACGGCAAAGAAATGAGTCTGGAACGCGTCTATGACATTGAGGAAATTGCAGGATATGGTGTGAAAGCCGTTGTAGACGGAAAGACGGTATATGCCGGAAATCTTCGATTGATGAATAAAATAGGGATTTCTGTCAGCCGTGAATATGACGATGGAACGATGGTATACGTAGCGGTTGATAACAACTATGCCGGCTGTATCATGATTTCCGATGTGATCAAAGAGACATCAAAAGATGCTATTTCTGGATTGAAAAAACACGGCATAAAACAGACCGTAATGCTGACCGGAGACGCAAAGAAGACGGCGGAAAAAGTGGCAAAAGAAATCGGAATGGATAAGGTGTGCAGCGAACTTCTTCCGGCAGATAAAGTAAATGAAGTTGAGAAACTTCTTGATCAGAAAAACGCAAAAGAGAAACTGGCCTTTGTCGGAGACGGAATTAATGATGCACCGGTTCTTTCTCGTGCCGATATTGGTATCGCGATGGGAGCCCTTGGTTCCGATGCGGCGATCGAAGCAGCCGATATTGTTTTGATGGACGATGACCCTGCCAAGATTTCTCTGGCAATGAAAATTTCCTTAAAGACATTGAAAATTGTCAAAGAAAACATCGTATTTGCCCTTGCTATAAAGGTAATCTGCCTGATCTTAGGTGCGCTCGGTATCGCCGGTATGTGGCTTGCCATCTTTGCTGACGTCGGTGTTATGGTACTGGCGGTTCTCAATGCAACACGAGCTTTGAAACTGTAAAGCGATAACGAATTTAAAATTTAAAAAGTAAGTGAAAAATTTCCTTTCGTGTGATATATTGTTCTTTCATGAAAAATTAATGCATTTTTTATAATGATGTGTTACAATGGCAGATAATGTTATCACAGAAAGGAATTTTTGATATATGAAAAGAAAAATGGGAAAAGGATTAACAATCCTGATAACAATGTCCATGATTGTATGTGGGATTCCGTTTCCACAGGGACAGACAAATGAGGGAAAGAGAGCAGACGTTGTGAAAGCGGAGACAAAAACGACAGAAATCCGCACAGTCAATGCCAACCTTGGTGCCGGGAAAGAGTATCAGATTGCCGGCATACATGATGCAGAGCATATCGCAGATGAAGACGTCAAAAATCCGTATGTAGAGTGGTCTAACGGCAGAGGATCCTATGTGTATTATGGAAATTATTACCAAAGCGACCGCAGTGGAAAGAAAAAGGATCCCATCAAATGGTGTGTAGTCGATGCTTCAACGACAGAATACGGAGATTATTCGATGTTATTGCAGTCCGACGCGGTACTGGATAACGTGGTCTATATCAATGATTATGCAAAGAAACTTAATTACAGCGTCACAGAATCCGATGGATCGTCTGTTTTCGGAACTACCTATCTGAAACGTGAGAAAGGACAGGATACCGATCACCTTGCGAATGACTATCAGTACAGTGATATGCGGTACTGGCTTAATTCCATGAAAAATCCGGATGGAACCGACGCATGGGAAGGGGAAAGTACCGAAGGTGGGTTTCTGGATACCGCATTTTCAAGCGAAGAGCAGCTGGGACTTTTGGACAGCAAAAAGGATGCTCTCATACATACGCGCAGAAATTATGATACGTATCCGGGAACGGTTACCTATGATCATACCCGTTTACAGGGAGATAAAATATTTATCTTCAGTATCGAAGAGTATATGAAGGCCCTATTTGGAGAAGACTGGGGAAGCAAGACTTCTGCCGTAATGGCTGCCAATAAAACCGCGACAGCATACGGATGTGAAAAACAATGCTGGAATAAAAATCAAGTAAAAGATACCGGAAAATATTATGCGTTTTTTTGGGTACGTACAAGACGGATATGCAATTCGGACAGAATAGGGTATTATTGTATCAAGTATGGAGGCTGCTATGAGGGATTTAAAGATTATGGGGCGATGAATACTTTGAAAACAGGAACAGGAACCGTACCGGCGTGTAACCTGAAACTTTCTTCGGTTGCATTTACTTCAGCAAGTAATCAGAAAAAAGCAGATTCTTTTATCCAGACAGAGTCTGCTGAAAATAATCAGAATTGGAATGTCACGATGAAGGGAGGAAGTGGTTTTTCCGCTTCATTGAAAGCAGGACAAAAGACCTTAGGGCTGCACGCAGGAGATACCATCTATGTAAATGTCAAATCTCTTGGTAAAAATATAAATAAAGACATTGCCTACAATCAGCTTTCCGCCATGCTGCTGGACAAAAACGGAACGGTAGCTGCCTATGGAAAAGTGGCAGATATTGTAGACGGAACAATTCAAAAAGACGGAACTGCCCTTACCGATATTCCGATTACATTTCCGGGAAGTGAGGAACTTAAAAAGGGAGGACATTTTACCCTGAAACTTTTTGCGGAAGAAGTGAATTCAACAGCAACGCAAAATCTTGTTGATTTTGCCAGTAATTCCGTCTCTGTTTCTGTTAATTTTATACCAACACAGGGAATTATTGTATCGAACCCTTATGATAGCCATATCGTATATGAAGCAAGTGAGCAAAACGGAGCAGAATCCCAGTATCTTCCTGCGAATACAGTATTAAAAGATATTGTGTATCAGGCAGAAGAAGGGTACTATTTCCCGGAAGATTATATCCAAAAACTGGAAGGATTATCCAATGGAACCATCAACGGAATTACGGTTTCCAGAGATAGTTACACCAAATTGACAATTTCCGGAAAACCAACACAGGGAACGGTAATTTCACTTGCACCGGCAACGCAGAAGGCCGAGCAGGAAAGCCCGCAAAATGTGGCTGGAGGAATTAAGAAGATCATGGGAACAACGGAGGCGATGGAGTATCGTTTTGTGACAGAGGAAACGACGCAGGGATCGTGGCTTTCCTGTACGCAGGGAAGCACTGAGGTACCGGCAGCCGGTACGTATGAGATAAGAAAAAAAGAAACCGACGCCTTACAAGCTGGTAAAATTATCCAAATCATAGTACGTGAAATGCTGGAGTTTCGTATTGAACCGGAAACAGGGCTTGTGTATGATGGAACAGAAAAGAAAGGCTATGTGGGGACACCGGAGGTTATGAGTGGAAATTATACGTCCGGAGAGTATACGGTCAGCTATACGAACGCAGAGGGCGAGCAATTGGATTCGGCACCGATTGATGCCGGAAAGTATACGGTTACCGTTTCTGTTCCCGACGATAATAAGTATTATCTGGGAAGTTCCCATGCAGAATTTTCCATTGACAAAGCGACGATAACGGTAAAAGCGGATAAAAAGAGAATGACCGTTGGTGCCAGTATTCCGAAACTGTCGTACAGCATCCTTGGCAATTTTGAAAATATGGTAAACACCGATGCGTTACAATTGCAGCTTTCAAAGAAAATTGACACCCGTCAGCCGGGAACATATTCGAATGCAATTCATATATCCGGTGCGGTTTTGAAAAAGGGCTGGGAGAAAAATTACAATCCGGTCATCTATGAACAGGGAACACTTGTTGTTGTAGATAAAGAAAAAGTCGAGATTACTCTTACCTCGGAAAAGGATATCTTTTATGATGGGCTTCCGCATAAAGGGTATGTCGGAGAACCGAAAGTATCCGCCGGTGGTTATGCGGGAAACCGCTTTACGATCACGTATCGTAAGTCAGATGGAAGCCTGTTGTCCGGAATGCCGACAGAAGTGGGTGAATATGAAGTCACCGCTGCGATTCCAAGTGAGAACCTTCATTATCAGGGGAAAGTTACCGTTGCATTTTCCATTCAGAAAATGCCGGCAACACCTTCTCCGACACCGGCAGCAACACCGGTGGCATCCCCGGCACATATAACGGAATCCCCGGCACCGACAGCAACCGCAGCCACAATACCGACGGCTTCTGCAACGGTTCCGACGTGGGAGAAAACTGCTGCGCCAGATACAACAAAGAAAACGGAAGAACCCTTCGTTCCCACCGAAGTTTTGAAACCGCAAAAGCAGAATGCTTCATTGGCATTGACGGGAGAAGTAAAAGCTGCAAAACATAAGGTGACACTGCAATGGCAGGAGATAGACGGAGCAGAGGGATATTTGATCTATGCTGCCAAATGCAATCAGAACGAAAAGAAAACAAAATTTAAAAAAATAAAGGAAATTTCTTCCGGATCACAAGTGCGGTTTGTGCATCGTAAGTGTGCCAAAAATACATGGTACAAATATCGTATAAAAGCCTACCGTATTGTGAATGGAAAGAAAGTGGTTTTTGCAGAAGCGATGGAACTGCATATTCTGACAAAGGGTAGTAAGAAAATTACAAATCCGTCAGGTATTTCCGTATCACAGAAAAATGTAAACTTAAAAGCGGGAGAAAAAGGAAACATAAAAGCAAAAGTACTCCTGCCAAAGGGAAAGAAGACAAAGTGGCACATCGAAAAAATACGATATATCTCAGCAAATCCACTTATTGCTTCGGTATCACGTTCCGGAGTGATTCGCGCAAAACAAAAGGGAAATTGTGAGATTTATGTTGTGACACAGAATGGAATCAAGAAAAAAGTAACCATTACAGTAACAGAATGAAAGGATAGATGATATGAAAAAAGTTTTGGGTTTATTAGGGCTTGCCACACTGACGTTAGGAATTGTGTGGAATATTGGAAATTATGGGAAACAGACCAAAGCCGGTCAGCAGGAAGCCGTCATGTCCGGAGATGCCTTATATGCGAATGGGCAAGCATTGTTGTTTACCGAAGGGACACAAAGCGGTCTGACAACGGTGTATTCCGATGAAAATTCAGATGGGATTCTGGATGCGGGAGATGTAAAATTATGGGAAAATATTGACCTTCGCCAGGTCTCTGTTTATGGAGACGGTGAAGGGGCGGTATATTCATCTGTCAAAATGACAATTTTAGGTGGAACATTTAAAAATTTATATGGATGTGGCGAAACCGGTACCGCCACAAAAATCCTCGGAAATGTGGACATAACGATGACAGCGGGAAGTGTTTCCGGTGATTTTTACGGCTTGACCGGAGAAAATCAAGTGGAGGGAAATCTGGGAATCTCGATATCCGGAGGAACTTTTTCCGGAAATTCCGGTCTGGCAGACGGCAGACAGGATGATGCAAAAACAACGGTAAACGGCGGTGTAAAGGCAGATATTCGGGGAGGAACCTGGGGTGGAAATATTACACTGATTGGTGTGGCTAATATTGGTCAGGGAGATCTGACATTAAAGAACCTTGTATTTTTGCCGGACAGTAAAATAAAGATTGTAAAAAAACTGACTTCAAAGCCAACGCAGACAGCAAATGGAAAGATTACCATTGACATGGAACAATGTGATCTGTCAAAAGCATCTCTGGATCTTAGTGAAACAGATCGCCTTTCCCTGAAAAAACAGTTTTCTTTATTTGTCGATGAAGCTACAGTAAATTCCGCGTCTTTTAGCCAGTTATTGGTATTGCGGAACTGGGCAGGACAGCTGCGTGTTCAAAATGGTGGTGGCGTTTTTATGAATTGCGGCGGAATCGCTTATGCTTACGGAAATTATACCCTGGAACGCGATGTGGAAGTGACAAAATATATTTCCATAGGAGAGACTACTTCCTTTACGATTCCGTATGGAATCCATTTTAATATCAACAATCCTTCCTTAGGAGGAACCATTGCGAAAGATGTAGTCTTTTATAATCAGGGAACGATTTCCATCTCGGATGATGCTGGTTTTGCCGGAATTACCTTTAATGGAATTATTGCAAACCACGGGGAAATATCCGGTTCGAAAAAGCTTCCTGCGAACGCGGTATATTATCCGCTGGGGATAGATGTTTCCAATGATGTGAAAATCGAGATTTCCGGAGAACGTTTTCTCTCTACACAGGATGAGACAAAAAAGACAATATACTATGCAAATCCGGGAGCAGATCTGAAATTGTCTTTTACGGAATCACAATACGAAGTAAGCGCAGTAAAATATGAAGAAAAAGAACTGGCAAATGTCGCAATAGGACGATATAATTATCAGTATAATTTCCAAATACCGGAAGAAACCAGACAAGAGACAGTCCTTCACATTGTGCTGGGAAAAAAGATTAATGAGTTGCAGCTTGTGCCGGCATCTTCATCCGTGGAAAAAAATACTACTTCACAGCAGGGAGAGTTTCTTGTTTTTGATATGAGCACGATCGAGATTGCAAACGATACGGGAGACACCGGAGAAGTAACCTATGAATTTAAAAATGCAGAACGGCTTAACCGCTGGGGATATTTTTTCGATGAAACGAACAAAAGTCAGATTATGGCAGACAAGGACTGTAATCCATTGGTCGATTATGATATGGAAATTATTGTAACAGGTAAAAATGGAAAACAGGCAGAATTTAATCTTCATGTAAGTATCGCCAACCAATATGGGCTGAAAAGCGGTTCCAAAGTTTCTTTAAAGGAAAATGAACTGGTATATGGAGATACACTGGAAAAACTGGAATTCAACCAGTCATCGATCAGCTTTTTGAAAAACGACAATACCCAGCAGGCAGTGTCGGGTACAATCTGCTGGCGTGAGCCGGATTCGGTATTTCATGTAGGAACCCATGAAGCCGTATGGGTCTTTACTCCCGATGACAGTGATTATATGCCGACATATGGAACACTGAAATTCAAGGTAAATCCGGTACAAAAAGGAAATCCACCAGCAATACAGGCAGTATACGGACAGACGTTAGAGCAATTGAATCTGCCACAGGGATATTATTTTAAAAATACCGGGGCGACACCGGTAGGAGATGCCGGAACACGTATTTTTCCGGTATATTATCGCAGTGATAATGCCGATTACGCGGATACCAATGATCTGAACATCCAAATACAGGTGGCACCGCTTGAAATTACAAAAGAAAATATAAAAATATCCGGTTTGGAGAATCAGACATACGAGGGAAAAACGGTTGAACTACGGATCGTAGTAACGGTAAACGGAACGACATTAAATTCCGCAGATTATACGACACATTACGAAAGAAATAATGCACCGGGCAATGCGACTGTTACACTTAGCGGAATAGGAAATTATACCGAAAGTGTAACCTATGATTTCCAGATCATGCCGGAAATCCCAAAGGTTTCCCAGACACCGGTTTCTACACCAGAGAGTAATGCTTCGCATCCTTCGTCCCCTAAGACAGAGACGACCGGTTCCGGAGATTCCGGAAACAGCTCTTCACAGCAAACAGACAACGTTTCTGTAAAAAAGAGAAACAAAGGCGAACAGTTTGAAACTGCTTCCGGAGCAGTATACCGTATTACAAAAAACGGAAAAAATGCTGCGGCAGAACTCGTAAGCGCGAAAATAAATAAAACCGGGAAGCTGGTTATTCCGGCATATGTCATTCAGGATGGCGTAAAATATAAAGTGACTTCGATCGCTGCAAAAGCATTTTATAAAAATCAAAAGATAAAACAGGTTAAAATAGGAAAATACGTGAAAAAGATTGGAAAGAAAGCATTTTTCAAATGCTTGAATCTGAAGAAGATTGTTATAAAGAATAAGAAATTGAAGAACAAATACATTGGAAAACAGGCTTTTAAAGGAATTGCAAAAAAAGCCCGAATCCTTCGGAAATAAAAAGCGCAGATTGCCGGTGTTTTCCGTATCTCTTTGTTGACAGATCCCGTTATAAAATGTATGATAGAGTCAGTACAAAGAGAGGGGGATGTAGCGATGATCGTACCACGTTATTATGAAAATCTTACGGCGCTGCATGATAATACCATGCCGGCAAGAGCGTATTATATTCCGGCATCGGTCAGAATGGAGGACCTGGTAGAACACAGGGAGCATTCTGACCGTTTTCAATTATTGAACGGACAATGGAATTTTAAGTATTATGAAAGTATTTACGATGTGATCGAACCATTTTACGAGAAAGGTCACGATCTTTCCGGATTTGATTCGATTTCCGTTCCGGGTGTGTGGCAGATGGAAGGATATGATACGCATCAGTATACCAATATCCGTTATCCATTTCCATTTGATCCCCCCTATGTTCCGCAGGATATTCCATGTGGTACCTATGTCCACCGATTCAATTACCAAAAAGTGGAAAATGCACCAAAAGCCTTTCTAACCTTTGAAGGCGTTGACAGTTGTTTTTATGTCTGGCTGAATGGTGTTTATGTGGGCTACAGTCAGGTCTCGCATGTCACCAGCGAATTTGATGTCACGTCTTTGCTGCAAGAGGGAGAAAATACATTGGCAGTTCTGAACCTCAAATGGTGCGACGGATCGTATCTCGAAGATCAGGATAAGTTCCGTATGAGTGGGATATTCCGCGATGTCTATCTGTTAAAACGACCGGAAAAAGCAGTAAAGGATTATTTTATAAAAACAATAGTAAAGGCAGACGATGCGATAATGCAGATGGATCTGTCTTTTTATGCTCCCATAACCACAAAAATAAAGGTGGAAAACAGAGAAGGTCAATGTGTGGCAGATGCCGTGATATCTGAGGATGGACAAGTAGAATTAGAAGTGAAAGATCCGATTTTATGGAATACGGAAAATCCCTATTTATATACTGTTATTTTGGAAACGGCTGACGAGGTGATCGTAGACCGAATTGGCTTTCGTACGATTGAAATTAAAGACAAAGTTTTATATTTTAATGGACAGAAAATTAAGTTCCGCGGAGTAAACCGTCATGATTCCGATCCGGAAACCGGAGCGGTGATAAGTATAGAGCAAATGAAAAAAGATCTTATGCTGATGAAACAGCATAATTTTAATGCGATCCGTTCCAGTCATTATCCCAATGCCCCATATTTTTATCAGTTATGTGACCAATATGGGTTTATGGTCATTGACGAGGCAGATCTGGAAGCACATGGCCCTTTTATGATCTACCGTAAAGAAGACACCGAAGAAAACCGTTTTAAATGCTGGAATGAAAAAATTGCCGACGATCCTTCCTGGGAGGGGGCGATTACAGACCGCGTGCAGTTGATGGTTCAAAGGGAGAAAAACCGTACCAGTATTGTAATGTGGTCCATGGGAAATGAAAGCGCATATGGGTGTAATTTTGAAAAGGCCCTGTCATGGACAAAACAGTTTGATCCCAGCCGTATTACCCAATACGAAAGTGCGAGATACCGTAATTATGACCGCACATATCATTTTGAAAATCTGGATCTTTACAGCCGGATGTATCCGGCAATGGAAGAGATTGCAGAATATCTGGAAAAAGATGGAAGCAAGCCTTTTTCGCTGGTAGAATACTGCCATAGTATGGGAAATGGACCGGGTGACTTCGAAGAGTATTTTCAGATGATCCAAAAGGATGACCGGATGTGTGGTGGTTTTGTCTGGGAATGGTGTGATCATGCCATCGCGCATGGCAAAGCGGCAAATGGAAAGACCATGTATTATTATGGCGGTGATCATGACGAATCGATTCACGATGCCAACTTTTGTATCGACGGACTGGTTTATCCGGATCGCAGACTACACACCGGTATTTTGGAGTATAAAAATGTATACCGCCCGGTGCGGATTGTTTCGTACGAGGAGCAAACCGGGAAACTTGTACTTCACAATTATATGGATTTTGATGATATTAAAGATTTTCTGGAAATCCGCTACGAATTGACGCAGGATGGGACGATGGTAGAAGAGGGCATACTTACGGAGGTTTCGGCTTTACCACATCAGGACACTGTGACAGAACTTCCATTGCAGATTCCGGAGACGGGACGTGTTTACCTAAAATTGAAATATTATTTGAAGAAGAAAGTGCCGCTTTTGCAGCCGGGGCATGAACTTGGTTTTGAAGAATGGAAACTCCACAACAAAGATGACAGAAACCAAATCGCAGTGCAATATTTGAAAGGCAGCGAAATGTCTGCTGCAAACCAAATACGTGTGACGGAAAACAATGTTTCCTTTATCTTTACCTCCGATAAATTTACGTACGTTTTGGACAAACGCACCGGTTTATTTACGGAACTTGAGACCGCTGGAAAAAAACGCATGAATCGTCCGATGGAATTAAATATCTGGCGTGCACCGACAGACAATGATATGTTTCTCAAAGAAGAATGGAAAAAGGCGCATTACGATGAAGCATATACGAGAGCTTATCAGGTAGAAGTTGTTCCGGGCAGCGAAAAGATTCAGATTCGGGAACATTTGGCTGTCGTCGCAGATACGGTACAAAAGATTTTAGATATAAAACTGACATGGGAAATTGACTGCTTTGGAAGAATAAAAACTTCTATTTATGCTGCAAAAGATCCAGAATTTCCTATGCTGCCACGTTTTGGACTTCGTTTATTTTTAGATAAAACATGGGATGAAGTTACGTATTATGGAATGGGACCTCAGGAGAGTTACCGGGACAAACATCGTGCTTCCAGTCACGGAATGTATCATTCTAAAGTGGCAGATTTGCATGAGGATTATATCCGTCCACAGGAAAATGGAAGTCATTATGACTGCGATTTTGTCACAGTGGGAAATTCTAAATCCGGAATCACTGTTGTATCGGAACAGCCATTTTCTTTCAATGCATCTGTGTATATGCAGGAAGAATTGGAACGTGCCAACCATAACTATGAATTGCAAGAATCTGACAGCACAGTGTTCTGTATCGATTATGCGCAAAATGGCATCGGCTCCAATAGCTGCGGACCGGAAGTGCAGGAGAAGTACCAGCTTAACGAAGAGCAATTTGCGTTTGGCGTTGAGTTGATATTGCAATTATAATACTTTTATGATACGATTTAAGTATATCATTAAGGCTAGGAGGAATGAGTATGAGTAAAAAAGTGACAAAAGGAATTCTTGCGGTAGTTTTTATGGCGATGTGTCTTATAACAGTGCAGCCACAAAAAGCACAGGCAGCACAGGAGATACCGATCAGTTCTGCGGACGATCTCCGACAGATGGAGAATAATCCGTCCGGCAGTTATTATCTGACAAAAGATATTACGGTTCCTGCAAACACCGTGTTGTTTAAAACTTATGAAGTACAGTTTACGGGAACATTAGACGGAAAAGGACATGCAATTAACGGCTATACATATTCTGACGATAATTGGGCAGAGTCGGCAAGTCTTTTTTTCTATGCGACGAATGCAACTTTTAAAAACTTAAAGATGAGCAATGTAAATATCTCGCTAAGAGGAGGCGGAAACGCATGTGCGCTTGTATCATCCCCGACGAAATGTACGTTTGAAAATATTACAACGAGCGGAAAAATAACGGTTGGCGGTACGGCAGGCAATGCGGCAGGGATCACAGTGATGCCAAACGAAAAATGTACGTTTATTAAATGCGTAAACAAAGCAGATATCACGGTTAATGCATACGACATTACAAAGAGTGCAGAGCAGGACGGTATAGACTCAGCGGGTGGTTTTGCATGTGGAATTTCCGGTTTTGCAAGTGAAGGTACGGCAAAACAATGTTCGAATTCAGGAAAGATTACGATAAATGGAGATCTTCGCTGGGGAAGTGAAGGGATTGCGGCAGTTGGTCTGTTTGAAGGAATCAAAAGTATTACTGCAAGTAAAAATACCGGAACAGTTACAGCAAAGAACGTAAGTGGTGCCGGTTATGCAAACGGAACCGTAGTGGCATGTGGTGTGGCAGGTCAGATTACGAAGATGGCATCTTGTTATAATACCGCATCAATTTCTGCATCAAATAATAATAAGCAGGTCGGTGTTATTGCAGTCGGAATCACAAACAGTGCAAGTGGTGCAAAGACGAATGTTTTTAGATGTTACAATAAAGGTGCTGTTCAAATATCAGGAGTTGCCGGATCGAAAGCAAAATCACGTATCATATCCGGTGCAGGCGGTGTCGGCGGCTTAGATATATATTCCGTCACAGAAAGTTATAATACCGGAAAGGTTACGGCAAATGTAAGCAGTGGCAACGTAATGGTAGGCGGTGTTGTAGCATCTGTCGTTAATGTGCGCAACTGTTATAATACCAGAAAGATTTCCGCATCGGCGAGTGCGCGCGGGTATATAGGTGGTATAGCAGGAGAGCAGTCTTCTGCTGCAAAAGGGAAGAGCTCAGACGCGGCGGCATGTAACTACAACACCGCAACAGTAAAAGCAGGAAGCAAGATGTCAAAAGGCAGCATTCTGGGACGTTACGAAATCATCGGAGTCTATGCCAAAGCGGCTGTTTATGATAACTACTACAAGTCCGGTAAACCATACGGCAGTATGAATATTACATGGAAACCTTTCTTTGCAAAAGCAGTAAAAACGTCTTCCATGAAGCCAAACAAGTGTAAGAAGTTATCCTCAAAATACTGGGTATACTCTTCAAAACATAAGAGAATGGTCTTGAAGAAAAATAAAGAGAAATAGAAAAAATTAAATAGTGTTTTTGATAGCAGCCGTATACGATTTGTAGTATGCGGCTGTTTAAAAAAAATAGTATTGACGGCTATGAGTTTCACTGTTATAATAGGTTTCATTATAAGGATGAAAGGGGCGTTTTGAGTGAAACATTGTAAGGTGGAATTTGATTGTGTTGGAAATAAATTTTTACGCTTACCAAATGTTGAACGGTATGATATAGTGCATAAGACGAAAGAGGGATTTGTGGCACAGATCGAGATGGAGGATGGCTATGAGTTCTTGGTAAATGTCTATGCTTATTCGGAGGTATTTCCATCTACGGCAATCGAATTGATTGAAAAAAAGGATTGGAAAAATAATTGTAACGTTATTATTTGTCCCTATATATCTGAACGTACGGCAAAAATTTGTGAACAGAATGGAATCGGATATTTTGATTATGCTGGAAATTGTTACTTTTCAGCGCATTCCATATTTATAATGGAAAAGGGCAATAAAAATCAAAATCCTAAGTTGAATAAAGCGGTATCCGTATTTGAAACATCGTCGGTGGTGTCATCGTTGATTTTAAGGGAATTATTGTCGGATGTTTCGAAGGAATGGAAGCAAAAACATTTAGCTGAAAAATTAAATTGCAGTATTGGACAAGTTTCTAAAGTGATTCATTTTTTGAAAAATAATGCTTGGATTAAACAGGAAAATAATGGATATAAAATTACAGATATTGAGACTCTTATGAATGAATGGAGTCGTGTATATGGAAAAAAAGAAAAACAGATGTATGGCTATTATAGCTTAGAGCAGCTCTCTGTTATTGAAAAGAAACTGGTAAGTTTGCGAAAAGATATGGGGATAGATACGTATCTAACCGGAATTTCCGGAGGGGTTCGATATGCTCCGGTTGTTCGATATAACAAACTTTATATGTATATTGCGCCGGAAGATATTCAAGAAGCAATACAGTATTTAGAATTAAAAGAAGTAACGAGTGGGGCAAATGTCATTTTATGCCCATTGGATCAGGATACTTATATTAAAGATGCCCGGTTGATTAGCGATTCTATGGTGGTTTCGCCTGTGCAAATATATTTGGATTGTAAACAAATGAAGGGGCGTGGAGAAGAAATGGCAGAAGCGGTTTTAGAAAAGGAGATACTTAATGGCAAGGGATGAAGAGTTAAAAAGCAGTGTGGATTATTCGGAAGGACAGAAAACAGCAGCACATAGAGTTCTTGTAGAATTGGTTAATATTTTTTCTGAATATGAGGAAGATATTCGTGTGGTAGGAGGCTGGGTACCTGATTTAATGTTTCCGAATGAAGGACATATTGGAAGTGTTGATGTTGATATTTTAATTAATCATTTAACATTGAAAGATGAAGGATATCAAAATATGTCAAGGGCTTTGGAAAAAAATGGTTATAGAGAGCATCCGGATAAATATTTTTCTTTTGTTAAAACAGTAGATGTCGAGAACATAAAATATGATGTGGATGTAGATATACTTGCGGGAATGTATGGAGGAACACAACCACGAAAAAGAAGTCAGCACGTACAAGGGATTAAAGCACTCAAAGCTACGGGAGGAAACTTTGCTTTTGATTTTCCGGCACAAAAAGTCAACATAGAGGCGAAACGTCCAGATGGTGCAATAGACACTGCAAGTGTGAGTGTTGTGGCAGTAGTGCCGTATATAATAATGAAAACAGCAGCATTGGGAAGGGGAAAAGCAAAAGATGCCTATGATATTTATTTTGTCATTAAACACTATACTGGTGGAGTTAAGCGGCTGGCAAGTGAGTTTCAAATTATAAAAGACAAGAACATTGTGAAAAATATGAAAGAAAAACTATCAGGAAAATTTGCTACTATTGATCATGCAGGACCTAGAGATGTTGCTGATTTTATGGATCTTTTAGATGAAGAAGAGTAACAGCTGGTAAAACGTGATGCGTATGAACAGATTCAGGCGTTGATTTATGAAATTGATAACGTGTAAGTCTTGTAGTGAGTTAGGGCAATCAAACTCTTTGTTCAAGGGTAAAGATATTTTGTAAAAGCATATTGTTTGAAATCCTTATAAATGATATAATTGTATTTATGAAGAAGGGCTTGCTTATGATGTCGGACGAAAATCTTCTGGATGTGGCATTGGATTTCTTTTATCACTCAGAAGTTTATCTGTTGATGCGCGATGGTGTTTCTGATATGCACTGTATGAGTGATGACTATTTAGCGGAAGAACTGCAACAAGAATATGCTGAGAAAGGTCTTTGAGTTAAGGAGAATGGATTATTTGGAAAAGGATACTCTGCAGAAAATCTTAAGTTAATGAGACGTTTTTATGTTGTTTATCAAAACGATCAAATTGGGGAAACGCTGTTTAGCCAATTCGATCATCTGCCTACTGTCAACACAGGTAGAAAATTCTATCTTAGCTGGTCGCATTACCTGAAACTCATGCGGATAGATAATATAGATGAGCGTCATTTTTACGAAATTGAAGCCATAAAAAATGACTGGAGTCTGAGTGAACTGAAGCGACAATACAATACTTCTCTTTATGAACGAATTGCACTTAGTACAAATTTACGATTGGCATAGTGTTGTGCAGAGATAAAAACAATGCGGTTGTAGAGATGACGTTACCTGAGGATAATAAGCAGATTTTTGCCAGCAAATACGAGACCGTTTTACCAAGCAAGGAAGCATTGCAAAAATTGCTGAAAGAACAGATGGAAGATGATGAAGATTAAATTATATCGCGAAAGGAAGATTAATTATGTACGAAATGAAACCGGAATATTATATTGGAATAGAAATGATCGATGAGGAACACAAACAGTTGTTTCAATATGCGGATGAAGCCTATGCACTGCTTCATGACGAATTTACACCCGATAAATATGATAAAATGGATACGATTTTGCAGAAGCTTCGTGATTATACGGTAAAGCATTTTGCTGACGAAGAGGCTTATATGGAATCCATTCATTACAATAAAATATTTACGCAGAAAATCCAGCATCAGGAGTTCGTTCAAAAACTGGACGAGTTTATGGAACACCATAAAGAAGAGGTAGAAGATCAGGATAAACAGATCATGGATATTCTTGAGTTTCTCACGGAATGGCTGGTGAACCATATTTTGCATGTGGATGGACAGATTCCTAAAATGGAATAAAATATTTGTAACTATTCAGGACGCCCCTCCCCACATTCGCATTTGACAAGGCTAAAAATGCTCATATGTGGAGGGGGAGCCCTATTAGGATCTCAATGTATGGAATTACGGCGACGTGTTTGGTATAATTTTGATGTAGGGGATGAGAAATTTGACTAAGAATTATGATATGACAATGTTTAAAGAAACAGGAATTCGACAACAGGTAATTGAAGAAATAATTCAGATCGCTAAATTGAATCACGTTGAAAAAGTAATCTTGTTTGGTTCCAGAGCAAGAGGGGATTACAAAGAACGAAGTGATATTGATTTAGCATTTTCAGGTGGCAATAGCAGCGAATTTATTTTAACAGTAGATGAAGAAACTTCTACATTGTTAAAATTTGATGTGGTTGATTTGGAAAAGCCTGTCAGGAAAGAACTGCGGGAATCCATCGAAAGAGAAGGGATGGTAATTTATGAAGAAATATGAGAATTTCAAAATTGCAGAAATGAAAATTACGTAAATGGATGATACAACAAAGAAAACATTATAAATAAAAGACTAGCGGAGGATAAATAAGAATGTCAGTAAGAAGTGCAAAGATAGATCAAAAAGCAGATTTAATATGGGCAATAGCCGATAAGCTTACGGGGGTGTATAAACCACATGAATATGGAGATGTTATACTCCCACTTACGGTGATTCGGAGATTTGATTGTATTCTTCATGATAAAAAAGATGAAGTTTTGAAGAAATATGAAGAAGTGAAAAATCTTCCAATGAAAGATGTATTGCTTCGTAAGACTTCCGGCTATGATTTTTACAATATCAGTAAATATACTTTTGAGAGACTGATGGACGATCCGGATAATATTGAGGATAATTTTCGTGATTATCTGAATGGATTTTCAGAGAATGTTCGGGATATTCTTGAAAAGTTTAAGTTTGATGGTCACATCACAACTATGGCTAATAAGGGAATCTTATATATTGTTTTAAAAGAATATACAACAGATAGAGGAAATCTTCATCCAAATGAAATCTCTAATCTTGAAATGGGATATATCTTTGAAGAGATTATAAGGAGATTCTCCGAGTCTCATAATGAAGATGCAGGACAGCATTACACCCCAAGAGAAGTGATTCAGCTTATGGTCAACATTCTATTTAATGATGATAATGATATCCTTTCCGGCAATAATGTTGCAAAGACGATTTATGATCCAGCATGCGGTACAGGAGGAATGTTATCTGTTGCCGAGGAATATCTGCACAGCTTGAATAAAGAGACGGAGCTTGTGTCATTTGGGCAGGAGATCAATGATCAGACATTTGCTATCTGCAAGGCGGATATGTTGATCAAGGGAAACAATGCAGATTACATTAAGGATGGAAATACTTTAGCGGATGATCAGTTTGCCGGTAGTACATTTGATTATATTTTATCCAATCCACCGTTTGGTCGTGAGTGGAAGAATGAAAAGGCAAAGGTAATGGAAGAAGCAAAGCTGGGATTTGGCGGAAGATTTGGTGTAGGACTTCCTGCAGCCAGTGACGGTCAGATGTTGTTTTTAATGACTGCTATTTCAAAAATGAAGGATATTGATAAAGGTGGAAGTCGTATTGCAATTATCCATAACGGTTCACCTTTATTTACCGGTGATGCCGGTTCCGGACCTTCTGAAATCCGCAGATACATTTTAGAGCAGGATTTATTGGAAGCAATCATTGCTTTGCCAAATGATATTTTCTACAACACAGGAATTGCAACATATATCTGGGTGTTGTCGAATAAAAAGGCTGGTACAGTCAGAGAGGGTAAAGTACAGCTGATCAATGCCAATGAGATGTATGTGAAGAGAAGAAAAGCATTGGGAAATAAGAGAAATGATATCTCTGAGGAAGATATTGCAGAGATTACAAAGATATATGGTGATTTTAAAGAGAGCGAAATCAGTCAGATTTATGACAATGAGGATTTTGGTTATACCAAGATTACAGTAGAAAGACCACTTCGTGATGAAGAAGGCAATCCGGTATTGAAAAAGGGAAAGAAACAGCCGGATACGAATCTTCGTGATACGGAAAATGTTCCGTTAAAAGAGGATATCAAAGAATACTTTGAAAGAGAAGTATTGCCATTTGCATCAGATGCATGGATTGATGAGAAAAAGTCAAAGGTGGGATATGAGATTCCGTTTACGAGATATTTCTATAAGTATGAAGCTCCAAGACCATCAGCAGAGATAATGGCAGAGATTATGGATTTGGAGACAGAACTGTCCGGAAGTCTTGAGGAGGTATTTGACCTATGAGAGAAATGAAAGATAGTGGAGTGGAATGGATTGGAGAGATACCTGTGAATTGGGAACTCTCAAAAATTGGCTCTGTTTATGATGAAAGAAATGAAAAAGTGAGTGATAAAGATTTTGCACCTTTATCAGTTACCAAGCAAGGCATTGTTCCACAACTTGAAACAGCTGCAAAAACAGATAATGGTGATAATCGTAAATTAATCCGAAAAAATGATTTTGTGATTAATAGTCGTTCCGATAGAAGAGGTTCGTGTGGAATATCAGAATATGAAGGATCATGTTCATTAATTAATACTGTATTAAAACCACAGACAAATATGTGCAACAGATATTATGGATTTGTATTTAAGTCTGATAGTTTCGCAGATGAATATTATCGTTGGGGGCATGGAATTGTTGATGATTTGTGGTCAACCAAATGGATTGATATGAAGAGTATTTACATTCCTGCACCTAATATTGCTGAACAAGAAAGAATAGCAGATTATTTGGATGCCAAGTGCTCAAAGATTGATGAAATTATTGAAAAGCAGCAGGCAATTATTGAAAAGTTAAAGGAAAACAAATTATCAATTATTACTGAGGCTGTTACCAAAGGACTAAATCCTGATGCAGAGATGAAGGATAGCGGAAGTGCGTGGTTTGGAGATATTCCCACTCATTGGGAGTGTGTTGTTTCAAAATTTGTATTTGAAAAAGTGTCAGACATTAATCATTTTATGCCAGAGTCTGTTGACTCTGGATATCCATATTTAATGATTGGTGATTTAAGAGGGCGTGTAAGTGACATTGATTTTAAAAAGTGCAAAAAAATATCCAAAGAGGATTTTGACAGTTTAAAACAAAAAATGAAATCCAAAAAGGGAGATGTGATTTTTGCAAGATATGCTACAATCGGAACGGTATGTTATGTTGACATAGATGTTGACTTTTTAGTTTCATATGCGTGCGTAACTGTTAGACCAAATAAAAAACTATATGGAGAATACCTATATTATTATTTTAAATCTTGTGCGTTTAGAGAAAATGTGAAACAATTTATAAATTCCAATACACAAGAGAATGTAGGAATTGAAGCGTTGTGTAGAACCAAAATAACGCTTCCTCCATATAAAGAACAGAAATTGATTGTAGATTACTTAAATAAAAAATGTAAAAATATAAGTATACGTATTGAAATGAAAAGACAATTAATAGACAAACTCCAAGAATACAAAAAATCCCTCATCTACGAGGTTGTTACAGGGAAAAAGGAGGTATAGCTTGTGTCAGATTTTGATGTAAAAGAGAAACGATTTGAAGAAGATATCGAAGACTATCTGATTCATCATGGCAGATATGCCAAGGGTGATCCAAAGAAATTTAATCGGGAATCAGGACTTGATGAAGATACTTTTGTTGAGTTTATTAAGACAAGCCAGCCTAAGAAATGGGACAGATATGTGAAAATTTATGCAGAAAACTCCGAGAAGCAGATAGTTGAACGCTTCAAAAGAGAAGTGAAAACAACCAATCTTTTAAATGTGATGCGGCATGGCTTTATGGACAGAGGCATCAAGTTTTATCCGATTTTTTGGAAGCCGGAGACCACTTTGAATGAGACTACACAGATTCAGTATGATGCGAATATCCTTCATTGTACCAGACAGCTTCATTATTCTGTACATAATGAGAACAGTATTGATATTGTGCTTTTTGTAAATGGTATTCCGGTGGTATCTATGGAATTGAAATGCCAGTTTACAGGACAGGATACAACAAATGCAATTAACCAGTATAAGTTTGATCGTGCCGGCAAGGAGGCTATTTTTGCCTTTAAAGAAAGAGTGTTGGTACATTTTGCAGTAGACCTTACAAATGTTTATATGACTACAAGACTTGAGGGTGCACATACTTATTTTCTGCCATTTAATCAGGGCAGTAATGGTGCCGGAAAAGTAGGTGGCAAAGGGAATCCGGTAAATCCAGATGGATATGATACAGCTTATCTTTGGGAAAGAGTACTCTGCAAGGACAGTCTGATGGAAATTCTTCAGAAATATATGCACTTGCAGCAGGAGTACGATAAAAGTGGAAATCTTGTGAAAGAGACTATGATTTTCCCAAGATATCATCAGCTTGATGTCGTTACGAAGCTGTTGGAAGATGTGAAAAAGAATGGTTCAGGTAAGAGTTATCTTATCCAGCATAGTGCAGGATCAGGAAAGTCCAATTCGATTGCATGGCTGGCACACAGACTTACCGGACTTCATGATTATGAAGATAATAAGATTTTCCAGTCAGTCATTATTGTAACAGATAGGCGAGTATTGGACAGTCAGCTGCAGTCTACAGTATATCAGTTTGACCATGTGGAAGGTGTGGTTAAGAAAGTAGATAAAAATTCGGGACAACTTAGAGATGCGATTAATGATGGTGTAGGCATTATTATTACTACATTACAGAAGTTTCCGGTAATCTATAAAGAGGTCGATTCTGCAAATAAAAGATTTGCAATTATTATAGATGAGGCACATTCTTCACAGACCGGAGATGCAGCCAAAAAGCTAAAAAGAGCATTAGCTGATACAGAAGAAATTTTAAAAGAGTATGCTGAGATGGAAGATGAGGACGAGAGAAACCGCAAGGATGATGAGGACAAGTTATTAGATGAACTGGCAGCACAGGGTATGCATAAGAACTTATCATTCTTTGCATTTACTGCAACTCCAAAAGGAAAGACATTGCAGATGTTTGGTCAGAAGGATGCGGAGGAAAAATATCGCCCATTTCATATTTATTCTATGAGACAGGCAATAGAGGAACATTTTATATTGGATGTTCTGCAGAACTATATGACCTACAAAATGTATTACAAGATTGCCAAGATTATTGAGGATAATCCGGAATTTGATACAACAGCAGGTTCAAAGGCAATTATAAATTATGAGACACTACATCCACATAATATCTCCCAGAAGACTGCTATTATGCTGGAGCATTTTATGAATGTGACCAGACATAAGATTGGTGGCAGGGCGAAGGCTATGGTTGTTACACCATCCAGACTTCATGCAGTACGATATGTGCAGGAGTTTAGGAGACAGATAAAAGAAAAAGGACTGAATGACCTTGAAGTGTTAGTCGCTTTTTCCGGCGAAGTCAAAGATAACGATGATGTATTTACGGAAGAGGGAATGAACAAGGATAAAGAGGGAAAGACAATCAAAGAAAAGGCTTTGCCGGAAACATTCCATACGGATGATTATGGGATCCTTGTTGTTGCAGAAAAATATCAGACCGGATTTGATGAACCATTGCTTCATACCATGTTTGTCGATAAGAAATTATCCGGTGTAAAAGCAGTACAGACTTTATCAAGACTGAATCGTACTACAAGGGGAAAAGTAGATACTTTTGTACTTGATTTTGTGAATTCGGCAGAGGATATCAAAGCATCTTTTGAGCCATTCTATGAGGAAACTGTGCTCTTGGAGGAAACAGATCCTAATGTTGTGTATGACATGAAGAATACCTTGGATGATTTCAGGGTATATCAGAAATCAGAAGTGGATAAATTTGCGGATATTTTTTATCAGAGTGAGAATCAATCAGCGGGTGATCTTGGAAAGCTTCAGGGACAGTTAAAACCGGCAGTAGACAGATATGAAGTGCTTGAAGTTGAAAAACAGGATATATTCAAGTCTACATTGGCAAGCTTTAATCGTGTGTATGCCTATATTACACAGGTATGCAGGTTATTTGACAAGGACATTCACAGATTCAGTATATATTCAAAGTTCTTATACACGATGCTTCCAAAGGGACATGGTGGAGAGAAAATAAACATTGATGACAAAGTCCTTCTTGAATACTATAAGCTGGAAAAAGACTTTGAGGGTCCGATAGAGCTTGAAAGCACAGAAGGTGGATATACACCTATCTCCGGTGATTCCGGTCATAGAGAGCCTAAGAAAGACCCTCTTACAGTAATTATTGATAAGATAAATGAGAAATATGGCACATATTTTACAGAAATGGACAAGGTACTTGTTCAGATGGAAAATGATTATGCTAATCAGAAAAAGTGGCAGAGCTACGCAAAGAACAATGACAGGGCAACCTTTATGTTGTTGTTTGAAAAGGATTTTCCGAATATGGCAGCAGACAGATATGAGCAGAATGACCAGTTTTTCAGGAAACTGTTTGATGATCCGGATATGATGAAGCAGGTAATGGAGACTGTAGGTTCTGTATTGTATGAGAGATTGAAGAAGAAATATATCTTTGATCCGAAGTCTGGCGTAATTGAAGAGGCGACACCGGAGACTTATGTGGAAGATGCATATTTCACGAAAGCATAGTTTGGTTGTGAAGCATTCCGAAAGTGAACAAGAATTTATTGGTATTTGATGCTGGTGATTAATATTTTAATGGATATTAATTGAGGTTGTATGGAGGTATTTATGGATCAGGAAGAATTAACAGCTCTAGTTGTGGAACTATTAGCTACTAAGCGCGAAGATGATTGGTGGGATTTTAAGCAGGAACATCAGCATGATAAAGCGGAATTGGTTCATGATATTATTTGTATGGCAAATAATCGTCCACGAAGGGATTCTTATATTATTTTTGGTGTGGAGGATAAAACATTACAACTAATAGGTGTCGAATCGGATACTAATCGACGAAATCAACAGGGAATAACGGATATATTACGAAGCGTTAGTTTTGCTGGAGGGGTTAGACCACGAATAGAGGTACACACGATTGCATTGGAGAATCATCAGCTAGACATTCTTGTTATAAAAGATAGTGCAGAGGTTCCGTATTATTTAGAAAACGAGTATAGAGATAAGTCTATTAAAAATCAAAAAGGTAAATCATACGGTAAAATTGTCCGTGCGTATCATATTTACACAAGGGTTGTAGATAATAATACGGCTATAGATAAACAAGCGGATATTAATGATATTGAGTTTTTATGGCGAAAACGTTTTGGCATAGATCAGTCGATTATGGAACGACTTAATAGATTGCTTGATGATACTGATAAATGGGTATTTGATTGGGGAAATAAAAAATATTGTTATCATATCGACTTCCCGGAATTTCAAATTGTTCAGATGGAAGATATGCAGCAAGGATGGGTTCCTGCAGCTGCATTTTATGCACATCCCGTTATGTACTATGCCAGATTAAATATTATGTATCATAATACCCCTATTTATGAATCGGTGCTATGGAGTTTTGATGAATTTAGAAAATATTTACCAGAAGCTCGAAATGCTGAGGTAAAGGGAAAAATGGATTTCTGGTATAGCTATTATTTGCTGGATTCAATTGAGGGTAAAATGTTAAAAATATTTACTCATAGAAGTTGTGATATTTCTAGTAGAGGATCGAAGTATAATCAGATTTTAATTTTTGAAAATGAAGACCAAAAAAAGGAATTTGATATGTATGTGTTTGAACACTTTGATGATCATAGTGACGAGGAAATAAATGATAATTATAAACATCAAATACAAGAAGATAAAAAAGAAAATTTGGGAGGACTGAAGTTTTCAGCATATCAAGTTGCTAAAATTGCATGGTTGTATGAAGATTGGAGGTCTTAGTTCAGTATTGATAAATCATAACTTTGGTGACTGGTTATTGTTTGTGGATGTATATGTTTAAAAATATTTGATAAAAGCACTGATATTATATGCATTTGTGTTAGAAAGGAGTCTTTTATGACAGAGAAATCGAAAAAGAATAAGAAGGAAAAAAATTTATTTTTAGAAAAATATGATATGATTTGTGAGGCAACAAGGCTGGAACAATTAATGCCATTATATTCAGATTGGCTTAAAAAGCTCGGATTGATTATTAGAAATAAAATTTGGTGTATTAGTGATGAAAAAAGGTTAGCGTTTATATTGCATGCAATTAACGATACATTAACTTTTTCTATTGATATTCTGGGAGAACATATAGAATTTATACAATTGTATATTGATATGCTTATAAAATATGAAAAAGAATATTCAAGAAGTAATATAGAAAAATTATTGGATAATTTTATCAAGGAAATTGAGTCCTATAAAACGGAGATGTTATTTAAGGAGCATTGGAATTATATTAATCCTTTTTTAAAAGGAGAATATAATGAGGATGATTTTTATGGGAAAAATTTAATAGAATTGTTAGATGACATGTTGGAAAATATTATGCGTGTATGTCCGGAAAGTTTTTTTGTGAAAAAGTCATCCTTGGGTACTTTACTGAGAGGAAGAAGAGGAGAATATAATGCTGTAAAAGATTTGTATCCTCCATCTATTAAGGTGGCAAAGGATAACAAAATTATTAATCGTTGGAATCCACCAGATAAGAGATACAATTATTTAGTTATTGAACAGTATGATAGAGCAAATGCACAAGAAACGGTGTTGAGAGAACTCCGTTCGAAAAGTTATGAAAATTATACAATATGCATATTCGAATCGCATGATGAAAAGAGTGCAAAAAATCAGTTGTTAATCAATTTAGATTATCAAGAGCTTTCAGTTGGAGATATATGGTTAGATACCCAAATTAAGCTAAATAAAATAACTCAAGATTATGTTGAGAATTTGATTAGTAAAAAGAACTATAATTTACAAGCAAATATAATAGAAGATAAAACAAGAATACTGATGACAGAATTTGCTGGTAAATATTTGTTATCTGCACTGTGCAGAGCGATTTTTGTTCCATTAGATGATGACGAAGACAATGACAAAATTAAGAAAGAACGTTGTTATAAATCATTTCATATCTTAGCTGAATATTTTGAAGAAAAGAAATATGGTGGAATTATATATCCGAGTACTCGTATGGAAAAATATGGAAAACATGGAACAAATGTTGTTTTATTTGATGCGGATTCTGTTAAGGCAAAAGAAAACTCCATGTTGATTGTTAAAGGATGTGAATAACATAACATTATAAGTATTAATATTTTAAACCATGCTTTAAAAATATTACATGACAGTCTTTTTAATGACTACACAATTTAATGTTAGAGAAATTTATATAAAAATAGGTGAGCATTTTTGGTTAATGAGTCAGAAAAAATATTAAGCGCATTTTCACAAATGTACTTCTATAAAGAATTAATATTAGATGATTTAAAGTTTGTTCCAGAGAATGATACAGAAAAAGAGGTTGCGGATGTTCTATTGAATATCGGTGATATTATAATTGCAATACAATTAAAATCGAGAAATGATAAAGATTTAACTGATGATGAGAAAAAAGAAGTAAAGTGGCTTGGCAGACAATGCAGGGCAGCAAAAAAACAGATAAAAGATTCTATTTCATTCATTCGGTCGGGGGACTTACCAACATTTGAAAATAGAAGAACTATGGATGTTAAATTGAATGAAACGGCTAAAATTGTTCCCCTAATTATTTTTATGAATGAAAACATAAAAACATACAAACCCGTTGTGTGGAAACATTCAGATGAAGGAATGAATGTTAATTGCATGTCTTTTTCTGATTTTAAGAGAGTTTGTGAGACCCTAATTACTCCGATAGAAATTGCAGATTATTTAGAGTGGCGTTTGGATTTCTATGAAAAAAACGGAGAGGCCGACATGTATATGTATGAGGATAAAGAAGGTAATATTTCTATTTCAAAACGGAATAACGAATCTTTAGTTTATCAATTCCTTGCAACTGAATATGGTGTTTGTAGAGCTACAAGTATGAAGAAAGAATTATTAATCTTCCAAGGTTTTTTGCATAAGTTGCCAGAACATACGCAAGTTCGTTCGGTGGACTCTGCAGAGTTTAAATTAGTTAAGTTCTTTGCGCATTTTTGCAGAGTGGAAATCAAACCATTTGTTGAAAGGTTAGATAAAGCGATTAGTAAATCTAAGAGCAAAGAGTTTGGAGTGATTGGAAATCTGCGAAATGTTCAGCAAAACTATATTGTTTTATTTTTAAGTTCACAACATGATTCTTGTATTCCAAATGAGCTAATAAGGAAAATGGTTCCTGATGAGACGAAAATAGATACTATTCTGCAAATAGTTGTTTATTGGGTTAATGATGAGGAATATAGAATTGATTTTCATTATTATGAAAATAATTAAAAAGTTTAGTTTACTACTAAATAGGTAGTAACAACATACTCAATTTTGCTTTGATATGCAACAATTTGCATTTTCAGAGTGTATAACAACAACACCGAAAGCCCTTGCAAAACTTGGCTTTACAAGACAAAACAAAGGAGAATCAAACCTATGCTAAACATACTTTTCATCTGCCACGGCAATATCTGTCGCTCCCCTATGTGCGAATTTATTTTCCGTGACAAAGTTCAAAAACTAGGACTGGGAGAGCAGTTTCATATCGAATCTGCGGCGACCAGTACGGAAGAAATTGGAAATATGCCACATCATGGCACACAGCAGATTCTGTCGAGGCTTGGCATCAGCTGTTATGGCAAGCGGGCGAGACAGATCCGTAAAAAAGATTATGACGAATATGACTATTTGATCGGGATGGACGACATGAACATCCGCAATATGAAACGCGTCTTTGGCGAAGACAAAGACAAAAAGATTTACAAATTTTTGTCTTTTGCCGGGGAGGAAAGAAGTATTGCGGATCCGTGGTATACCGGGGATTTTGAACGGACTTACCGCGATGTGGACGAGGCGTGCGATGCCTTTCTTTCCTATTTGATTCAAAAAGGAGAGGTCGTGACCCGGAGTTGATTTACAATAGAAAACAATTAAAGGCATTGATCCTGCCACTGATGTTTGAGCAGTTTTTGAATGTTATGGTAGGAATGGTCGATACGCTGATGGTGTCGAAAGCCGGAGAAGCCGCTGTGTCGGGTGTGGCATTGACGACCAATATCAATCTGCTTATCATCCAGGTGATGGCAGCGCTGGCGACCGGAGGAGCCGTCGTCTGTAGTCAATACAATGGACGAAAAGATACCGAAGAGGCAACATTTGCAGCGGCACAGCTGGAAACCGTGCTTCTTGTGTTTTCGGTGGTGGCTGCGTTGATCTGTGCCGTATTTGGACACCGGATGCTGCCGGCAATTTTTGGAAAAGTCGAAGAGACGGTAATGCACAGTGCATGGATTTATATGTTTGTGACGGCGTTATCTTATCCGTTCCTTGGTGTGTATAATGCCGGCGCGGCGATCTTTCGAAGTGTCGGAAACAGTAAAGTCAGTATGATCCTTAGTGTGCTTATGAATGCAATCAATATTGTGCTAAATGCCGTGCTTGTTATGATGGGATACGGCGTGCTTGGTGTGGCACTTGCTACATTGGTCAGCCGTATTGTGTGTGGAATATGCATGGTCATTTTGGTGACAAAGCCATACAATCCGTTGCAATTGAGGCGAACGAGGGAACTGCTGCCGAACCGAAAAATGATAACGAGAATTTTGCGGATCGGAATTCCCAGTGGAATCGAAAATAGTATGTTTCAAGTGGGAAAATTGATGGTAGTAAGCATGATCACGAGATTTGGAACAGCGGCGATTGCGGCAAACTCAGTCAGTTATTCGGTGATTGAATTTCCGAATATTCCGGGGATGTCGATGGGCCTTGCCCTGATCACGGTTGTCGGAAATTGTCTGGGAGCCGGAGAAATAGAGCAGGCGAAAAAATATACAAAGAAATTGATGGTGCTTGCGTATGCCGGCGACTGGATTATGAACGCCTTATTGTTTGTCTTTGCGCCGCAGGTGGTTGGTGTGTTTTCACTGTCGAAAGAGGCAACCGATATGGCAGTAGAAGTGCTTCGCTGGTTCAGTTCCGTCGCCGTCTTTATCTGGCCGCTCAGTTTTACCCTGCCAAATGCATTGCGGGCGGCGGGAGACGTCAAATATACGATGCTTACCGGAATTTTGTCCATGTGGATGTTCCGCGTACTTTGCAGTTATTTTCTTGCCGTGGTATGTAATCTTGGGATTTTGGGAGTATGGTATGGCATGTTTATTGACTGGGGTGTGCGATCCCTGTTCTTTGTCATCCGTTATTTATCGGGAAAATGGCAGACAAAAAAAGTTATTTCATAAAATCAAAGGGTTGCCCGTTTTGGACAACCCTTTGATTTTATTCTTCTACTTATTCTTCTACATTTTCGTCTTCGCTTGCTTCTTCCGGTTCTTCGCTTTCCTTAGAATCTAAATATTCGCCGTAGCGATCATCCACCAGCTGATCGATGTATCCTCGGCTGAACAATGGAAATGCTTCGGTCAATTCGACTTTTAACCGGTCTGTGATCATCAGGAAATTTTCCTCGTCACTCAGGCTTTCATCCGATGGAAGAGAAGCAAAATAGTCATCGGTAAAATGTTCTGCGATGTAATTTTCAACGTCTTCGAGTACATTTTCTTCTTCCGAAACAAGCGTTTTGATAGTGTTTGCTTTATGGATCGAAGAAATTCCGATAATCATAAAAATGGTAAATACAATCGTTAAAACGACAACAGAAAATGTGTTAAATATTGTCAACACACCCAAGCCGTTTAAGAGTGCAAAAAGATAACCAAGGACAGCAAACACGATAAAACTGATTCCGCTGAATTTAAAATCCGAATAGGTATCTTTTTTATTGACATAAACGGTACTGGCTTCCGTACGAAGGTCAGAGAGAAGTTTATTTGCTTCCTCATCCTGAATTTCAGCATATTTTTCTTCGAATTTCGGAAGCAGAAGTTCCAGATCCGGATTCTCGTCGTCATCAGCGTCTTCGGTCAGACCATCAAAGAGCTGATGGATATAAACCAATTCTTTTCCGGCGACGATAATATCGTAGGCAGGGATTTCACCCTCTTCATTTTCCGGCTGTGGACGTACAGCACAACTGAGCAGTCCCGCGCGGTTTAAGTAACTGACAAGTTTAGCAGCTGTTTCTTCTTTGGCGAGAGAGCCGATGGCAACCGGTTCGTTTTCGTCGATTTCTTCCGGAAGTTCCTCGACCAGATCACAACCACAGTCTACACAAGTAGTAACTCCATTAATATATTCATTTCTACATTTTGGACACCACATAAATAAGCTCCTTTCTTAAAGCATAATTCTAGACATAATTTTAGCATAGCAGGCAAAAAAAAGCAATTTATTCTTGTAGAGAATTTTCAAGAATGTTATAATGAAAAAGTGACGAACATTAAGAACAGGAGCAGATATCATTATGGCTTTGAAAAACAGACGTTTTTTGGCACTTTCGGATGAAATTCTGATGAGTGTAGAAAAACCTGCCAGATATACAGGAAATGAAATTAATATGGTAAAAAAAGACCCGGCATCGGTAGATGTCCGGTTTTGCATGTGTTTCCCGGATGTGTACGAGATTGGAATGTCACATCTGGGAATCCAGATATTATATGATATGTTTAATCAGTGGGAAGACACGTATTGCGAGAGAGTCTATTCTCCGTGGCCGGATCTTGACAAGATTATGCGGGAAAAGCACATTCCGTTGTTTGCGCTTGAGAGCCAGCAGCCGATCAAAGAGTTTGACTTTTTAGGGATTACACTGCAGTATGAAATGTGTTATACCAATATTTTGCAGGTGTTAGATCTGTCCGGGATTCCGCTGTATACGAAAGACCGCACGATGGAAGATCCGTTTGTCGTCTGCGGAGGACCTTGTACGTATAATCCGGAACCGATCGCAGACTTTTTTGATCTGGTTTATATCGGTGAGGGTGAGACGTCGTATCGTGAACTTTTGGATAAATATAAAGAATGGAAAAAATCAGGAAAATCAAGACGGGAATTTTTGGAGATTGCGGCGACGGTAGATGGAATCTATGTGCCATCTTTGTACGATATTACGTATAATCAGGATGGAACGATCCATGCCATGGTGCCAAACTGCGAAACGGCACCGGAAAAGGTGAAAAAACAGGTCGTCAATGATCTGACTCATACGTATTATCCGGAGAAGCCATTGGTTCCTTATATCAAGGCGACGCAGGACCGCGTTGTGCTGGAGATTCAGCGGGGATGTATCCGCGGATGCCGTTTTTGCCAAGCGGGGATGATCTATCGTCCGATCCGTCCGAGAGACATTGATTATCTGAAAAAAATGGCAGTTACGATGCTCGATAATACCGGATATGAGGAAATCACACTGAGTTCATTGAGCTCCAGTGACTATAAAGAATTATCGGAATTGGTGTATTTTCTGATTGATGAATGTGATGAGCGAAAGATCAATATTTCGCTGCCGTCACTGCGAATCGATGCCTTTTCGCTCGATGTCATGAGTAAAGTGCAGGATGTCAAAAAGAGCAGTCTGACGTTTGCACCGGAGGCAGGATCCCAGCGAATGCGTAATGTGATCAATAAAGGGCTTACCGAAGAAGTGATCTTGTCGGGCGCATGGGAGGCATTTCAGGGCGGCTGGAACCGTGTAAAATTGTACTTTATGCTTGGACTTCCGGGCGAGCGGGAAGACGATATCGAGCAGATCGCGGTATTGGCAGATAAAATTGCTGCCAAATATTTTGAACTGCCCAAAGAAGAACGTCATGGACGGCCGGAGATCGTGGCAAGTTCGTCCTTTTTTGTACCGAAACCATTTACGCCATTCCAATGGTCGCCGATGAATACGGCAGAACAATTTGAGTCGAAGCGGCGTTTTCTGCTTGGAAAAGTGAAAGAGCAGTTAAACCAGCGCTCGATCCGTTATCAATGTCACGATGCGGTTACTTCCGAGTTAGAGGGAATCTTTGCCAGAGGAGACCGCAAACTGTGTAAAGTGATCGAAGATGCGTATCGAAGAGGCTGTATTTTTGACGCGTGGACGGATTATTTTAAAGAAGATGTATGGGAACAGGTAATGGATGAAAATGGTGTTTCGCGCTATTTTTATAATTACCGGGAGCGCGGCAAAGATGAAATTTTCCCATGGGATTTTATTGATATTGGAGTTTCTAAGAATTTCCTGTATCGCGAATATGAAAATTCCCTGCAGGAGAAAGTGACCCCGAATTGCCGGGCAAAATGTAGTGGATGTGGAGCCGCCAAATTTGGTTCAGGTGTCTGCATGGAATGGAGGCAGGCATGAAAACAAGATTTCGTTTTACAAAAACCGGTTCGATCAAATTTATCGGACACCTTGACTGTATGCGTTTTTTCCAGAAAGCACTTCGGCGAGCGAAGATGGATGTGGCTTATTCACAGGGGTTTAACCCACATCAGATCATGAGTTTTGCTTCTCCGTTAAGTGTCGGATTGACGAGCGACGGAGAATATATTGATATTGAATTTGTATCCCTTCCTTCGGAAGATACGAACGAAGTTGTAAACTACTTAAATACATGTATGACAGACGAATTGTTTGTGACAGAAATGAAAGTTCTTCCGGATAAATCAAAGACTTCGATGGCATTATTGCACGCTTGTGATTATATGATCACGGTGAAAAAAGAAGACTCTTTCTGGCAGAATATGGAAAACAAAGAAGGCGGCGCTGCCGGTGAATTTTCGTTGCCGGAAATGTTTGAAGCATTTATGCAGCAGTCGGAGATCATTATTTTAAAAAAGACAAAAAAGAGCGAAAAAGAGATGGATATCAAACCGTATATCCAGCAGTACGCATTTACCCGTGAAACATTTGAAGAAAAGACGGGCGAGGCACTTCCGGAACTTCACAATGAATTCGACAGTGAAGACTGCCTGTTTTTACAGCTGACTTCCGGTAGTTCGATCAACATCAAACCGGAACACGTTCTGCAGGCATTTGAGCACTATGTACAGGCGCAGTTTCGACCGTATTCCTACCAGATTCACAGACTTCAGATGTATTTTATGGATGAGGAAGGAGCCGCTTCCGAATGATAGAGAGACAACTTGCTGTAATCCCTTACAAAAATCATCTTTTGTCCGCTGCTTTTCGGGAAAACGAACTGTACGACATTATCGTGGAACCGGCGGAGGCAGAGCAGACGATCGCAACCGGCGATATTTATCTTGCCAAAGTAAAAAATGTGGTTCCGAATATTCAGGCGGCGTTTTTGGAAGTGACCAAAAACAATATGTGTTATCTGCCGTTAAAGAAAGAAGAATTTTCTGAGGTTATGCAGGGAATGGAATTTCCGGTTCAGATCATAAAACCGGCGGTGAAAAGCAAACAGCCGGTCTGTTCGCGGAAACTGGAACTGGCAGGGATGTATGCGGTTATTACGACCGATATTACGACAAAAAATATTTCAAAAAAAATAACCGATTCTTCGCAGCGGGAGAGGATGGAACGTATTCTCTCGCAGTTTAACGGAGAAGAATATGGAATGATTCTGCGGACGACGTGTCAAAATGCAAGCGATGATGCGATTATAAAAGAATGTCATGCCTTGTTGGAACAGATGCGGGAACTTCGCAAAAAGGCACCTCACCGCACGTGCTTTTCAAAATTATATGGTGCCGAGCGGGAATTGGTGAAATACATCAAAGCAAGCGGAAACCATTATTTTGACCGCATTATAACCGATCAAAAAGGCATTTTTGAGGAGTTAAAAAAGGATCCGCAGCTGAAGGAAGAAACGATCTGCTTCTACGAAGACAATTACCCTTTGGATAAACTGCTGGGGATTTCTTCCAAAATGGAAAAATGTTTCAAAAAGCATGTCTGGTTAAAAAGCGGTGGTTCTCTTGTCATTGAGCCGACGGAAGCATTGACGGTGATTGATGTCAATACGGAAAAGGCGGTTCAGGGAAAACGGAACAAAGAACATACCTTTTTTAAACTGAACAAAGAAGCGGCGGTCGAGGCAGCGAGGCAGATGCGGCTTCGCAATCTGTCCGGGATCATTTTGATCGATTTCATTGATATGGAAGAAAGCGCCCATGTCGAGGAATTGCTGAAATTGCTGGAACAGGAGATGGAAAAAGACCGTGTGCCGGCAAAAGTCATTGATATGACAGCACTGGGACTGGTAGAAATTACCAGAAAGAAAGTAAGGAAACCGTTGTATGAACTTTTTGGAAAGGGAAAAGGTGGAACTTATGAGTCATTGGAAAACTTGGATTCAGAAGAAAGATAAAAAACAGATGGCAGCGACGGCAAAGGATCTTGGGATCATTGCAGCCGTGATCAGTGTGGTCGTTCTGCTTGCTTACGCGGCAAACGGGATTTTTCCTTTTGGAGAGCATTCGATCGCGCGAGGGGATATGGTGCAGCAGACGATTCCCAATGGAATGTACTATATGTGGGATGTGCTGCATGGAAAAGCAAGTCCGTTTTTTACGTGGAATTCCGCATTGGGAATGGATATTTCCGGAGCAGCATCACTGAGTTCTATATTGTGCCCGCTGAATTTACTGTTGTATTTGTGCCCGCGTGGGGCATTGTATTATTATGCCAATATCTTTATCTTATTGAAAATGATCGGCCTTGCTTTTGCGATGTATTTTTATCTCCGCAAATATAAGATTCCGTCCATCGTTCCGATTTTGGGAAGCGTATTGTACGCTTTTGGGGCAGCCAGTCTGGTTCATTTCCAGATCATGCTCGTTATGGACGCGGCCTTTTTCCTGCCGCTCTTAATGATCGGTCTTGACCGGTTGATGGAGAAAAAGAAAAGCCGCTTTTTTATCATAGTGCTTGCGTGGGCGATGATCAGCAATGTGTATACCGGGGCGATTCTCTGCATTTTCCTGTTTTTTACAAGCGGACTTCGTATCTTTTTGGGATCGAAAGGAAAACGTTCGGATCAAAAAGAGACCGTTCTCCGGTTGTTTGTTGCGGTTGTAGCGGGCTGCCTTTTGAGTGCGGTCATTACGATCCCGGCATTAAATGGCATTTCCAATACATCAAGAACGCAGACCGGCGGTTTTTTGCAGACGTATCAGACGGCGGTTAAGGCGACTTGGAGTGAAACGGAATGGAAAGATGTGCAGCGGCTGGTGGTCAATATGGCTCTTCCGCTGGCGGCGATTCTATTTCTTCTCGTTACCGGAAAAGGAGCAGCGAAAGAGAAGTGGAAACGTTACAGAGCACAGATCCTTCGTGTGATTCTGCTGGCAGTTTCTGTCATCGTGCCGGGGACGGAGCTTTTGTGGCATGGGGGAAGCCGCGCCTGCTGGCCGGTAAGATTTATTTTTGTGATCACATTTTCCCTCGTTGATTTTGCCGTCTGCCTGCTCGCGGATAATTATGAAAAGAGCAAGATTCAAGCGGTTAAAAAAGTTCGGCAGAAGAAGGGGATTTTGCTGGCTGCCGCTGCTTTGATGACGACCATCATCATGACCTTGGTATGGAAAAACCGGTATGCCTCTTACTGCGCAAATCCCGATTATGAAACATTAAAAGACGGCTTTTTATGTGTGGCATTGGAAATTGTTTTTCTGATCGCGTACATCGTCTTTTTCAAAGTGAAAAAAGGAAAACCGGTCATTGTCCTGCTTTTGTGTGCGGAGTTGATTGGAACATCTCTGATCAGTTTTGCCCCAAATAAAGATAATGTTACGGTTTACGATGCGCAGTATTTGGAAGCGGCGAATTCTTTGTCAAACAGTCTTGATACCGAAACAGAGCCGTTTGAACGCATTAAAAATATGGATTATAAAGTGGACCATATTCAATATTCAATCGTTTTGGGAAGACAGGCGATTTCCAATTACTGGCATGTGCTGAATCCAAATCTGCAGCCGATGTATTCCGCCCTTGGGTATACGATTAACTGGACGCAGCTACTGGACACCGGTGGAACCGTATTTAGCGACAGTTTATTTCAGATTCGGGATGCCTTCAGCGAGAGAGAACTTCCACCGCTTCTTTATGACAAGGTAAAGGACATGGATGGGGGAAAAGATGATTCCCTGTCATTGTACAAAATGAAACTTCAATTTCCGTTTGCTGTTCAGAGCAATGTCGAGTCATTGGAGGCTTCTTATGATAAATTTGCGACACAAAATGATCTGTTCCGCACTGTCTCCGGAGAGGAACAGCCGTTGATCACAGATATCAGCGGGCAGATTCAAAATGGAACAGCGACGTTGACGGTCGGAGAAAATACGCAGGTATTGTACTTTTATGGAACGAATACGGGAGAGAATCCGGTGACAATTTATGTCAATGGCACACCGGTTAAAATTCCGGCTTCGTATTACTATGAAAATGAACAGTATCCAAGCGATTTCTGTAACGGACTGGTCTGCCTCGGCGCATTTAAAAATGAAACGGTCACGGTTCAGTTTGCGACAAATGCAGCCGTAACGGATCTGCATCTGGGAACGTTGGATTATTCTTTGCTGGAACAGACCGCAGATACGTTGAAAAACCAGGGAATGCAAGTGACGGATCTGAAGCAGAAAAACAGCGGTGCGTCTTTTGCGTTGAAAAATGCCAAAGCCGGATCGGTATTTGTTCCGGTTCCGTATGACGAAAATTGGAAATGTAAAGTAAACGGAGAGGATGTGTCGGAAAAAGTAACTTCGATCGACGGAATGATGGTGCTTCCCGTGAAAGAGGGCACCAATGAGATTTCTCTTCATTATCAGGCAAAAGGACGTGTGTCCGGAGCGGTTATCAGCTTTGCGGCGATCCTGCTTTGCTTCAGTGCGTGGCTTCTTCAGCGCAAAGGATTTTTCGGACTTCATTTGCAGAAGGCGCAAAATGTGGCTGCCTGGATCGTATATATATTGTTTATGCTGGCATTTGCGGCGTTTATCCTGCTTATGTTTGTGCTTCCGGCGGGGTATTATATGCAGACATTATCGGCGTCAGATGAAGTGAATTAGCTAAAATGTACAATTATTTTCAAAAAGACGACAAAATTTGTGCATTTTACAATAATTTTGATAAAATCTTAAAAAAAACTTGCTGAAAATGAATTATATGGTATAATGGAAAGCGGTGTAGTGAAAGACCATTGCGGTTTTTCTACTCAAAAAGCTATCGAAACTGCCTTTTTTCAAGTGTTACATAACGCATACAAAGAGCGCAGATCGAATAAAAACAGAATTTGGAAGGAGCAAAATGAAAATGGCAAACATGAATGATTGTCCAGAAAAGCTGCCATTGACTGATGAGTATTTGGAAAAAATGAATGCTTATTGGCGTGCAGCAAACTATTTAGCAGCAGCTCAGCTTTACATGCTTGACAACCCTCTTTTACGTGAGCCTCTCACAAGAGATCAGGTAAAGAAAAAAATCGTAGGTCACTGGGGTACAGTTCCGGGACAGAACTTTGTTTATACGCATTTAAACAGAGCTATCAAAAAATATGATTTGGATATGGTATTGATTTCCGGTCCTGGTCACGGTGGAAACTTCTTCGTAGCAAACTCCTATTTGGAAGGACACTACAGTGAGATTTATCCAAACGTAAGTGAAGATATTGAAGGTATGAAGAGACTCTGCAAACAGTTCTCTTTCCCAGGCGGTATTTCCAGCCACGTAGCACCAGAGACTCCTGGTTCTATCAACGAAGGTGGTGAGCTTGGTTACTCCATCGCTCATGCATTCGGTTCTGTATTTGATAATCCGGGTCTGATCACAGCTACTATCGTAGGTGATGGTGAAGCTGAGACAGGTCCACTTGCTACGGCTTGGCATTGTAATAAATTCTTGAATCCTGTTACGGATGGTGCGGTTCTTCCAATCCTTCACTTAAACGGATACAAGATCAGCAACCCTACTGTATTTGCTCGTATTTCTCATGAAGAAGTAGAAGACTTCTTTAAGGGATGTGGATGGGAGCCAATCTTTGTAGAAGACAACAAAGATGATGCTAACTATATCATGAACATGCACCGTAAGATGGCAGAAGCTCTCGATACAGCAGTAGAAAAGATCAAAGAAATCCAGAAAGATGCTCGTGAAAATGGTAACACAGAGCGCCCAATCTGGCCAATGATCGTTCTTCGTACTCCTAAGGGATGGACAGGTCCTAAATTTGATGATGACGGAAATAAGATCGAAGATTCTTTCCGTGCTCATCAGGTGCCTATCACAATGGAGAAACCGGAACATTTGGAGCAGTTGAAAGAATGGTTGCTCAGCTACAAACCGGAAGAACTGTTCGATGAGAATGCTCAGTTGATTCCAGAATTGAAAGCACTTGCACCGGTTGGTGATGCACGTATCAGTGCAAACCCACATGCAAACGGTGGTCTTTTGCTGAGAGATCTTCGTCTCCCGGACTTCCGTGAGTATGGTGTAGATGTACCAAAACCGGGCTCTGTTGAAAAACAGGATATGATCGAACTTGGTGCATTTGTACGTGATATCTTCAAATTGAACGAAGAGACAAAGAACTTCCGTATTTTCGGACCGGATGAGACAATGTCTAACCGTCTGTATCATGCATTTGAAGCTACAAACCGTGACTTCATGGCTGAAAAATACGATGATGATGATAAACTTGCAAACGATGGACGTATCATGGACTCTTACCTGAGTGAGCATATGTGCGAAGGATGGTTAGAGGGATATCTCTTGACAGGTCGTCATGGATTCTTCGCTTCTTACGAAGCATTTATCCGTGTAGTAGACTCTATGGCTGCTCAGCATGCAAAATGGCTGAAAGTTACATCCGAACTTCCATGGAGACAGAAGATCGCTTCTTTGAACCTTCTTCTTACATCCAACGTATGGCAGCAGGACCACAACGGATTTACACATCAGGATCCTGGTTTCCTCGATCACATCGCTAACAAAAAAGCAGATGTTGTTCGTATGTATCTGCCACCAGACGCTAACTGTCTGCTTTCCTGCTTCGATCACTGTATCAGAAGTAAGAACTATGTAAACGTAATCGTAGCATCCAAGCACCCAAGTCACCAGTGGCTGACTATGGAGCAGGCTGTAAAACATTGTTCTCAGGGTATCGGTATCTGGGAATGGGCAAGTAACGATCAGGGCGAAGAGCCGGATGTAGTACTTGCATGCTGCGGTGATACACCTACAAAAGAGGCTTTGGCTGCTGTTACAATCCTTCGTGACAACATTCCTGACCTCAAGATCCGTTTTGTAAACGTAGTTGACCTTATGAAGCTGGAATCCAACTCCAAACATCCTCACGGATTGACAGATGCAGAATATGATGCTATCTTCACAAAAGATAAACCAATCATCTTTGCATTCCACGGATACCCAACTTTGATTCATGAGTTGACATACTATAGAACAAACCGTAATCTTCATGTATTTGGATATCAGGAAGAGGGTACGATCACAACTCCATTCGACATGAGAGTTCAGAACAAGATCGACCGCTTCAACTTGACAAAATCTGTCATCGAGAACCTTCCACAGCTTGGAAACAAAGGTTCCTTCTTGATCCAGAAGATGAACGATATGCTCGTAGCTCACAAACAGTACATCCACGAAGAAGGTATCGATCTTCCGGAAGTACGTGACTGGGTATGGCATACACCGGAAGATAAATAATCCAAAAATTATTTTGAAATTCAGATCCCCGCAGGCAGTTGTCTGTGGGGATTTTAAAATATTTTATAAAAACTGATATTTTATAAAGAAAATCCCTTGACACAATGTGCATGAGATGGTATATTATAGAAGTATGCCGCACAACGAGGTTATAGTTCTGCCCATTTTTACATAAGGCAGGCACCGTAGTTGGCGAGTAAATTTATAGGAGGTGCTATATGTACGCAATTATAGCAACCGGTGGTAAACAGTATAAAGTAGAAGAAGGCGACGTGATCAAAGTTGAGAAACTTGGCGTGGAAGCCGGACAGACTGTTACTTTTGACCAGGTATTAGTAGTAAGTGACAAGGAGACTAAAGTAGGTACTCCTACCGTAGACGGTGCTTCTGTTTCTGCAACAGTAGTAGCTGAGGGCAAAGGTAAAAAGGTTATTGTTTACAGATATAAGAGAAAAACCGGATACCACAAAAAGAATGGTCATAGACAGCCATTTACTCAGGTAAAGATTGACAAGATCAATGCATAAGCTAGGAGTAGACACTTTTTAAAAAGAAGGTGAGTCTATGATAGAAGTTCGAGTAAAAAAGTCTGATAGTGGTGACATTATTGGATTTCATATGTCCGGTCATGCAGGATATGCAGAATATGGTTCAGACATTGTCTGTGCAGGTGTTTCGACACTTGCCATAAACTGCATCAATTCCATTGAGGAATTTACTGACACCAAGTTTGATCTGGTGCAGAATGACAACGATGGATTGCTTGATTTTACCTGCAAGGAACCGCTGGACAGTGGTGCCGTGTTACTGCTGAAGTCCTTATTTAAAGGAATTCAGGGGATACAGGAGTCGTATGGAAAACAATATGTTACATTTCATTAATTTTTGTTAGGAGGGAAATGTCATGATGAAAATGAACCTTCAGTTGTTCGCTCATAAAAAAGGAATGGGTTCTACAAAGAACGGCCGTGATTCTGAGTCCAAGAGACTTGGTGCAAAAAGAGCAGATGGACAGTTCGTTTTAGCTGGTAATATTCTTTACAGACAGCGTGGTACTAAGATTCATCCGGGTACAAACGTTGGAATCGGTGGAGATGATACACTTTACGCTTTGGTTGATGGTGTTCTTCGTTTCGAGAGAAAAGGAAGAGACAAAAAACAGGCTAGTGTATATCCAGTAGATGCTGAATAATTTTGACAATTTCGGGGCTGTCATGTCATGAGATGTGGCAGCCCCTTTTACCTTTTATACTCAATTTGAAAGGGAGATACGTATGTTTGCAGATCAGGCAAAAATTTATATTCGTTCCGGAAAAGGCGGCGACGGCCATGTCAGTTTCCGAAGAGAATTGTATGTACCAAATGGCGGACCGGATGGCGGCGATGGCGGCCGCGGAGGAGACCTTATATTTGAAGTGGATCCGGGAATCAATACCTTAAATGAATTTCGTCATATTCGTAAATATTGTGCCGAGGACGGTGAACCGGGTGGCAAGAGACGATGCCACGGAAAAGATGGTGCGGACCTCGTAGTAAAAGTTCCGGCGGGAACGATTGTAAAAGAAGCAAATTCAGGACAAGTCATCACCGATATGTCCTATGATAATACAAGAGAAGTGATCTTAAAAGGAGGCCGTGGCGGCAAAGGAAACCAGCATTATGCAACGCCGACCATGCAGGTGCCAAAATATGCCCAGCCGGGAAAACCGGCGACGGAGCTGGAAGTGATTTTGGAATTGAAGACGATTGCGGATGTCGGACTGGTTGGATTCCCAAATGTCGGAAAATCCACATTTTTGTCCCGTGTAACCAATGCGCAGCCAAAGATTGCCAATTATCACTTTACGACATTAAATCCGAATCTTGGTGTGGTAGACTTGGAAGGAACGGATGGTTTTGTTATTGCCGATATACCGGGATTGATCGAAGGTGCTTCCGAGGGAATCGGATTAGGGCATCAATTTTTGAAACACATTGAGCGTACCCGTGTTATGATTCACATGGTAGATGCGGCTTCGACGGAGGGACGTGACCCGATTCAGGATATCAATGTCATCAATCAGGAGATCCGCGCTTACAGTGAGGAGATCGCAGCCCGTCCACAGGTTATCGCAGCCAATAAGATTGACTGTTTTTACGGTGATGAGGAAGAAACGGTTCTGACATTACTCAAAGAAGAATTTGAACCGAAGGGAATTAAAGTATTTCCAATTTCTGCCGTAACAGGAAAGGGCGTAAAGGAACTTCTGTATTACGTCAAAGGCATGTTGGATGAGATCAAAGAAGAAAAGGTTGTCTTTGAAAAAGAATATATGATAGAAGAACCGGATTTCCAGAACGAACCATACAATGTGTATGCGGACGAGAAGGAAGAAGGCGTATATCATATCGATGGTCCACGTGTAGAACGCATGTTAGGATATACGAACCTGGATTCGGAAAAAGGATTTGAATTTTTCCAGAAATTCCTTAAAAATAACGGAATGCTGGAGGAACTGGAAGCCCTTGGAATCGAAGATGGAGACACCGTAGAGATTTACGGATGGAGTTTTGAATACTACAAATAGAAATGAGGAAATACGATGACAAGCAAGCAAAGAGCTTATTTAAAAAGTCTGGCAATGAAGATCACACCAATCTTACAGATTGGGAAATCTTCGGTAACACCGGAATTGATATCTGCAGTAGATGAGGCATTGGAGGCAAGAGAATTGATTAAAATGCACATCTTAAAAAACTGTTTTGATGATCCGAAAGAGATCGCACAGGTGATCGCGGAGCGTACCCGTTCGGAAGTGGTACAGGTGATCGGAAAGAAAGTTGTGCTTTACCGCGAGTCCAAAGACAATAAAAAGATTGAACTTCCAAAACCATCAAAGAAAGCGTGATAAATGATGAAAATCGGTATTATGGGAGGGACATTTAATCCCATTCATAATGTACATTTGCTGATGGCAGAGGAAGCTGCGAGGCAGTTTGAACTGGATGAAGTCTGGTTTATGCCATCGAAAAATCCACCGCATAAAAAGGAGTCGGATATCGTCTCTGCCGAACATCGGAGCCGCATGATCTGTCATGCAATTGACGGAAATCCGAAGTTCGTATTTTCTGATCTGGAACTTTGCCGCGAGGGAACTACGTACACGAGTGATACGCTGGAAATCATAGAAAGAGAAAATCCGGAGTGCAAGATCTATTTTATTTTAGGCGGAGATTCCCTGCGTGAGATCGAAACGTGGCATAAGCCGGCATTTGTGATGAAACATTGCCATATTCTGGCGGCTGACAGGGAAGATGAAACAGGAAAACAATTGAAAGAAAAAGCGGAAGAGTTAAGGGAAACATATAAAGCAAAGATTTCCTTTATCAAGATGCCATTGATCGATATTTCTTCCAGTGAACTGCGTGCGCAGCTGCAAAAAGGAAAGTCTGTCGATTATCGAATCCCGGATGCGGTAATGAAATATATCCGTTTCCATAATTTGTATGGCTATGAAAAACCGCTTTTTAAGAAAAAAGTTACAACACCAAAGATTTTAAGTTATTTAAAAGCCACCCTGCGCCCCAAACGTTTTCGCCATACATTAGGTGTGGCATACACCGCGGCAAATCTTGCTGCTGTTCATAATGCAGATGAGGAAAAAGCATTTCTTGCCGGGCTTTTACATGATTGTGCAAAATTTTATGAAAAAGAAGAGCAGATTATGCTTTGTGAAGAAGCCGGAATTTCTTTGACGGAGATGGAACGGCTCAATCCCGCTCTCATTCATGGGAAATTAGGGGCTTTTTATGCGAAAACAAAGTATCAGGTAGAGGATGAAGAAATTTTATCCGCGATCCGTTATCATACGACAGGGCACCCCGATATGACAGTATTGGAAAAGATTATTTATCTTGCCGATTATATTGAACCCGGGCGTGCGATGGACTGCAAACCACATTCGCTTCAGGAAGTCCGGACTGCCTGTTTCCAAAATCTGGATAATGGAATGCGCTTTGCATTGGAAAACGGAATTTCTTATCTTCGGGAACAAAATCAGCCCATTGATACGATTTCGCTGGAAACGTATGAATGGTATCAGAAAGGAATAACACTATGACATCAAATGAAATGGCTCGCATCGCGTATGATGCGTTGGATGAAAAATTAGGAGAAGATATTCGGATCATACAGATTGATGAGATTTCTGTGATCGCGGATTATCTGATCATTGCCAACGGAAAAAACAGCAATCAGATCGCTGCTTTATCCGACAATGTAGAGATGCGTATGCATCAGAATGGCATTCATAATGAACGGATCGAAGGAAATAAAAATTCCACGTGGATCCTGATGGACTATAAAGATGTTATCGTCCATGTGTTTTCGCCGGAAGACCGCTTGTTTTATGACCTTGAGCGCATCTGGCGTGACGGCAAAAAGATCGACCGGGATCAGTTATAAGAATTCGGATCCACCGTTGTCTGCGAAGATAATTGAAAGACATCGGTGGATTTTCCTATGACGACAATATGATCTTCCGGTCCAAATACATAATTTCCTGCCGGCATCGGGTCAATGACCGTGCCGTTTTTTATTGCAATAATATTGACTTTATATTTCTGCCTTACATTAATTTCCAGTATGCTTTTCCCTGCCCACGAAGGGATGATCGGAATTTCAAAGATGGAGCAGTCCGATGTTAATTCGATATAGTCAAATATATTTGTCGCATTGTAACGTACTGCCAGTTTTTCAGAAATTTCTTTTTCCGGGAAGAAGACTTCATCGGCCCCAATCTTTTTTAAAAAATCTGCCTGTCGTTTTCGCTTTGCTTTAGAAATGACACACCGCGCACCCTGTTCTTTTAATATGGAAGTGATTTCCAGTGACGCATAAAAATCTTCACCGATCGCGACAAAACAGTAGTCAAAATTGTTGACACCGATGGATTTTAAAACCGCCGGATTGGTACAGTCGCCGGACAGGGCATCCGGGAAAACCGTTGATAATTCCTGGATTTTATCTTCGTCGCGGTCAATCACCATAACATCGTTTCCAAGTTCCTGCATACGGGTTGCCAGACATTGTCCCAGCATTCCCATTCCAATAATAAGAATTGACTTCATAATAATCTCCTTTATCCAATCAATATATTTTCTTTTGGTCTTCGAAGCGGCGGCTGCTTGTTTTGCTTTCCGAGGATGAGCATCAATGTAAATCCGCCAATTCGTCCACCATACATTAAAATGATCAAAATAATATGTGACAGGGCGCACAGATGCGGGGTAATCCCTGTTGTTACGCCAACGGTGCAGACAGCCGAAATGACTTCAAAAAGCACATTAGACATCGGCAGTTCTTCAATGTGGCAGATAAGCATAGTTCCTGCCAGAATGTAAACAGCATACACCAAAATGATAACGGCCGCCTGTTTGATCAAAATTGTGCTCACCCGTCGTTTGCCGATTACGGTGTCCGATTGTCCACGAAGCATCGAAACCATCGAGAGAAACACAAGCGCAATCGTCGTGATCTTCATTCCACCGGCAGTCGAACCGGGACTTCCGCCGATCATCATCAAAACGTCAGATAGAAGGGAGGCAGAAGGCGACATGCTGGCATAATCAATCGTATTAAAACCGGCCGTACGCATTGTCGTCGAGGCGAAAAACGATTTTAGGATCTGTTCGCCGATGCCATTTCCCTGAAGGGTATAATTCTGCTCAAATACAAAATAGCCGATGGCTCCGCCGACTAATAAAACCGGTGTTGTCACAAGAACGATCTTTGAATGAAGGGAATAATTCTTAAAAGACAGGCGGTATTTCAAAATATCATCCCATACTAAAAATCCGATCCCTCCGATGATAATCAAAAGCATCACCGTGATATTTACGAGGACATCGGAAGCATACCCCGTCAATGAAGAGAAGGCTTCGTATCGTCCCATCAGATCAAAACCGGCATTGCAAAAAGCAGATATTGCGTGAAATACGGCATAGTATAATCCCTGACCAAATCCCATGCGTGGGATAAAACGGAGTGCAAGCAGAAGAGCGCCACATCCTTCGATCAAAAACGTACCGGATACAATACGCCGAACCAGTTTTACCATACCGCTCAACTGTGTATTTCCGGCAGCCTGCATCAAAAGCATGCGCTCCTGAAGCGACAATTTTCGTTTCATAAATATGAAAAACATGGAGATAAAGGACATGAGTCCGATGCCTCCGATCTGAATCAGGATGAGAATGACAATCTGCCCGAACAAGGACCATTTGGTAAACGTATCTGCAACAATAAGTCCCGTTACACAGGTAGCACTTGTTGCTGTGAAAAGAGCATCCAGCGGGGACGTAAAATTACCATCCCGCGCGGAGACCGGCAGACACAATAAAAAGGTACCGGTAAGTATCAAAATAACAAAACTCAGTGCGATCAACCGGGAAGGACCAAGTTTCCGTGACCATTTTCCTAACATAAAAAACTTCCTTTATTGTTGATATTTTGTAAATCTTGTAGTACGCTTTCTATTATACAAAATATTTTAAAAAATACAATTATATTTTGAAAAAAACTTTACAAAAAAGTTAAATTGTGTTAAACTAATTCCGTTAGACAACCAATACTCAGAGCGTGGAACACTCCAACCCGTTCTTAGTACTTGGCTTTTAAAAAATTTTATGGAGGTACATCGATCATGATGACAACAGAAAGAAAAGCAGAAATCATTAAAGAGTATGGAAGAACACCAAACGACACAGGATCACCTGAGGTTCAGGTTGCTCTTCTTACAGAGAGAATCAATGTTTTGACAGAGCATTTGAAAGAGAACAAAAAAGATCATCATTCCCGCCGCGGTCTTTTGAAGATGGTTGGTAAGAGACGTGGTCTTCTTGACTATCTCAAAAAGAATGACTTGGAAGGTTATCGTGCGTTGATCGCAAAACTTGGAATTCGTAAATAATGATGCTGCTCATTATGAGCTGAATGAAATGGTACTGCTGATATGCTTTTACCCGATATCAGTAGTATCATTTTTGACTATGTGGAGGATAAATTATGAAGAGAGATCGAAGTCAGTCCATGGTAATCCGTGGCAATCGCATCTTATTGGTAGAGCATCAGCTGTTTGGAAGAGATTTCTTCAATCTGCCGGGCGGCGGAATCGAGGAAAATGAGACGCCGGAGCAGGCAGCCCTTCGTGAATTAGAAGAAGAGTGCCAGGTCAAGGGAACTTTGGTAAGACCTTTGACGGTGGAATATAAACCGGATCTTGAGAGCCGTGTATTTACCTTTTTGGTGGAGATTCCGGAAGATGCTGTAGCAAAAGCGGGAATTGATCCGGAACTTCCTGCAGACGAACAATCTATCATCGGAGTAAAATGGATGCGTCTGGATGAGATTGCAGAACGCGATCGTGCCTATCTTTTTGGTGCCGGGTTGATGCGTGTTCCGTATTTTCATGATGAGGTACTTATGTGGGATGGAGAAGACATAAGCTATCCGATCAAAAAAATGATATAAAAAGAGGTTTGATTTATATCAAAGATATGATATAATGAAGTGTATTGATACACACGCAGGTCATCAAGCTCCGCTTGGTGACAAATGTTATAATGAAGTGTGTGCATTAAAAAGAGCATTATCCGAGACTTCTGAAAAGCCGATTTATCATAGGATAAGTAGGTTTTTCAGTTGTTTCGGATGCTCTGTAAAAAGATAAATAAAGGAGAATATAAGTATGTACAAGACATTTTCAATGGAACTTGGCGGACGTACTCTTTCCGTAGATATCGGACGAGTTGCCGCTCAGGCAAATGGTGCTGCTTTGATGCATTATGGAAATACTGTTGTTCTTTCCACAGCGACAGCATCAGAGAAGCCAAGGGAAGGAATTGACTTCTTCCCACTTAGCGTAGAATATAGTGAAAAGATGTATTCCGTAGGAAAGATTCCCGGAGGATTCACAAGAAGAGAGGGAAAACCTTCGGACAATGCAATCCTTACAGACCGTGTTATCGACAGACCGATGCGTCCGTTGTTCCCAAAAGATTACCGTAACGATGTTACACTGGAAAACCTCGTTATGTGTGTAGATCAGGACTGCAGCCCGGAACTTACGGCAATGCTTGGTTCCGCATTGGCAACCTGCATTTCTGATATTCCATTTGACGGACCGACGGCAGCAACACAGATTGGTCTCGTAGATGGAGAACTTGTAATCAACCCAACTTCCGCACAGAGACAGGTTTCTGACCTTGCTCTTACGGTAGCTTCGACAAGAGAAAAAGTTATTATGATCGAAGCCGGTGCCAATGAAGTGCCGGAAGATAAGATGATCGAAGCGATTTACAAAGCTCACGAAGTCAATGGACAGATCATCGAATTCTTTGATAAGATCGTAGCAGAATGTGGAAAAGAAAAACACGAATATGAGCATTTTGATATTCCGGAAGACATGTTTGAAGACATGGTGAACTTCATTACACCGGAAGCGATGGAAGAGGCTGTATTTACTGACGTAAAACAGGTTCGTGAAGAAAATATCCGTCAGATTAAAGACAAATTGGAAGAACGCTATGAAGAAGAGCATCCGGATTGGTTTGCTCTGATTGATGAGGCTGTATATAAATTCCAGAAAAAGACCGTTCGTAAGATGATCCTGAAAGACCACAAACGTCCGGATGGTCGTGAAGTAACACAGATCCGTCCATTGTCCGCAGAAGTCGATGTACTTCCTACCGTTCATGGTTCCGGATTGTTCCAGAGAGGACAGACACAGGTTCTCAATGTTACGACATTGGCTCCTCTTTCTGAAAAACAGAAGATTGATGGATTGGATGAAAATGTAACTTCCAAGAGATACATTCATCACTATAATTTCCCATCCTATTCGGTTGGTGAAACTCGTCCTAGCAGAGGTCCGGGACGTCGTGAGATCGGACATGGAGCTTTGGCAGAGCGTGCCCTTCTTCCGGTAATTCCTTCGGAAGAGGAATTCCCATATACCATCCGTACCGTATCTGAGATCATGGAATCCAATGGTTCTACTTCTCAGGGAAGTATCTGTGCTTCCACATTGTCACTGATGGCTGCCGGTGTACCGATCAAAGCTCCTGTTGCCGGTATTTCCGTAGGACTTGTTACCGGAGAAACGGATGACGATTATCTGATTCTTACCGATATTCAGGGACTGGAAGATTTCTTTGGCGATATGGACTTTAAAGTTGCCGGAACACACAAAGGTATCACAGCCATTCAGATGGATATCAAGATCCACGGTCTGACTCGTGAGATCGTAGAAGGTGCGATCCGCCGTACAAAAGAAGCCAGAACGTATATCCTTGATGAAGTTATGAGCAAAGCAATTGCTGAGCCTAGAAAAGAAGTAAATGAATACGCTCCGAAGATCAAACAGATCATGATCGATCCTGCGAAGATCGGAGAAGTAGTCGGACAGCGTGGTAAGACGATCAACACATTGATCGAGCGTACCGGCGTGAAGATTGATATTACCGATGACGGAGCTGTTTCCGTATGTGGTACGGATAAAGCGATGATGGATGAAGCCATCCGCCTGATCCAGATTATCGTATCTGACTTTGAAAAAGGACAGATTCTGGAAGGAACTGTTGTAAGCATCAAAGATTTTGGTGCATTCATCGAGTTTGCTCCGGGAAAAGAGGGAATGGTTCATATTTCCAACATCTGCCAGAGAAGAATCAATCATGTAGAAGACGAACTTACTTTGGGTGACAAAGTCAAGGTTGTATGTCTTGGAAAAGACAAGATGGGAAGAATTTCTTTCAGCATGAAAGATGTAAAACAATGATCTTGGAGATGAGAAAAGAGTGAAGATTGCACTTACCAATATGGACATTATCTGGGAAGATAAGTCTGTAAATCAAGATAAGTGTTTGGAATTGATAAAGCGAGCTTCGGAATGCGGGGCTCGCCTTATCCTTTTTCCGGAGATGACACTGACCGGATTTACGATGAATCCGCAAAAATACGGCGAGAAGGCTGGAGAAGATTCGGAGACAGTCAAATTTTTTGAACACCTGTCAAAAGAATATGCCATTGCGATCGGTTTTGGTTATATTGAAAAAGGGAAAAAAGACGGTTTCGCAAAAAATCATATGGCTGTCGTAGATGCCGGAAAGATTCTTGGAGATTATACGAAAATTCATCCATTTTCCTATGGAGAAGAAAACGAGCATTATTGCGGAGGTGACCGACTGGTTACAGTATCGATCGATGGGGTGATCTTCGGGTTATCCATCTGCTATGATCTGCGTTTTCCGGAACTTTATCAGGCGATGCGAAGCTGCGATGCGATTGCCGTGATTGCAAACTGGCCGAAAGGACGTGTCGCACATTGGAACACGCTGCTTCCGGCAAGAGCCGTTGAGACACAGGCATATGTTTTAGGTGTCAACCGGATAGGAAAAGATGTGTCGCTGGATTATGTGGCTTCCACTGCCGCGTATGATTATGATGGCAGACCACTTTCTGTCGCTTACAAAGCGACCTCTTATGGAGATGAATGCCTTATGATAAAGATAGAACCGGACCACGTTCGACGCTGGAAAAAAGAATTTCCGGCTGCTAACGATCGGAAACCTGCTTTATATGCGTCCTTTCTCCAAAAAGACGTATAGGATCTTCGAAAAATTGTCATACTATTTCTTAACAGGAGGTATGACATATGAATACAGAGCAGATCAAAGAATTTGGAGAATGCCGCATCGGAGGCATTGAGATCATTACGATCATTGGAGAGATTGAAGGTCATGAAGGCAGTTCGGGAACTGCCAAAACGACAAAATATGAACATTTGCTGCCGATGTTGGCAGCTTATGATGAAAATAGTGAAATTCAAGGGATATTATTTATTCTTAATACGATTGGCGGCGATGTTTCCTGTGGACTGGCACTTGCCGAGATGATCAGCGGATTAAAAACGCCAACGGCGTCTTTTATCATAGGAGACAGTCATTCGATCGGAGTTCCCCTTGCGGTAGCGACAGATTTTTCTTGTATCGTACCGAGTGCGACGATGATTCTTCATCCGGTGAGGATGAGTGGCATGATTCTTGGGGCACCACAAAGTTATGATCAATTTGAAAAAATTCAGGCGAGAATCGTTGATTTTATCGTCCGAAAACGGGGGCTTACGAAAACACGTGTGGAAGAGTTGATGATGAACACTTCCATGTTTGCAAAAGATCTGGGAACGCTCCTTGTAGGCGGACAGGCTGTAGAAGAGGGGCTTGTAGACAAAGTCGGAACTCTTTCCGATGTGATGGATTATTTGAAACAATGTCCGCAATAATCCCAGAAAATAAAGAGAGGTTTGAAAGAGTATGGCGTCAAAGACAAAAAATTCGAAAGCAAAAAAGAACAGACAAAATTCAAAACAAACAAATTCTCCACTGGCAAAAGAAATCACATTGCTTGCGATCATTATATTTTCCTTACTGGCACTGCTTAGTTTATTTGGAATGTGTGGTCCGGTAGGAAATTTGATCGGAAGTCTTTTGTTTGGATTATTTGGAGCCACCGCTTATATTTTTCCGCTGGCATTTCCCATCGGAAGCGGTTTTTTTATCTCCAATCCGGAACGACCGGAAGTACGGCGCAAGATTATTTATCTTGCCCTCCTTTACATATGTTTATGTGGTATCTTTCAGTGGGTGGTCGATCCTGAAATATCAAACTTGATTGATATTTTTAAGGAATCCAGTTCCGAACATATTGGCGGTGGATTTATGGGGGGGATTCTTTCTACGCTATTTGGTACGCTGCTTGGAAGAGCCGGCGCGATTATTATTATTTTTGGACTGACCCTTTTGTTTGTCATGCTGGCGACGAGAAAGCTGATCTTTTCGGCGATTCGCGAATTGTACGCAGAACACAAAGAAGACCGGGAAGAATATATCGAGTATGAAGAACCGGAGATCCGTTATCCGGAAGATCATGCTCGTACGATGCAGACGCACACTTTTGCGAATAGAAAACGTCGCAAAAAGGCAGATAAAGGTAAGATGAAAGAAATCTCCGAACCGCAAAAAACACCTGAAAAACCGGCAAAAGAGATGCCGAAAGAAGAAAAACCGGTGAAAGAGGAAATCCCGGAAATCTCGATCATACGTGAAGGCCAGCAGGAGCCTACCGTTTACAAAGAAGAATTAGAGACAAAATTTGGAAAAGGCAAAAAAGAAAAACAGGAAGCGAAAACTGCCGCTGCTGAGAAAAAGGAATCACCAAAACCGGAGAAAAAGACGTCGGTTTCTGCCATGGCAGAGCCTGCACAAAAGCCGGTGGAACCAAATACCAAATCACAGCCGGCTTCCTCTCAAGATTCCGAATATCAATTTCCGTCACTGGATCTGCTTTCAAAACCGAAAAAGGGAAGTGGCGGACAAAGTGACAGCGACTTGCTGCAGACAGCGAAGAAACTTCAGGATACATTGGATAGTTTTGGCGTCAAAGTAAAAATGGGAGATGTCAGCTGCGGTCCGAGTGTCACCCGGTATGAACTGGTTCCGGAGCAGGGAGTTAAAGTAAACAGTATTACTCGTCTGGCAGACGATATCAAACTCAGCCTGGCGGCATCAGACATCCGAATCGAGGCTCCGATCCCCGGAAAAGCAGCTGTCGGAATTGAAGTTCCAAACGCAAAAAGAAACACGGTTACTTTGCGTGAACTTTTAGAAAGCCCGGAATTTATCAATGCAAAATCCAATGTGACGTTTGCCGTCGGAAAAGATATCGGTGGAAAGACGATTGTAACCGATATCGCAAAAATGCCGCATATGCTCATTGCCGGCGCCACGGGTTCCGGTAAATCAGTATGTATCAATACACTGATCATGAGTATCTTGTATAAAGCGAACCCAAATGATGTCAAATTTATTATGGTTGACCCGAAAATGGTAGAATTGACAGCATATGCCGATATTCCGCATATGCTGATTCCTGTCGTGACAGATCCGAAAAAGGCATCCGCCGCATTAAACTGGGCAGTTCAGGAAATGACGGTTCGTTATGAAAAATTTGCTGCTCTCGGAGTACGTGATATCAAGAGTTACAATAAAAAAATCGCCGGTCTGAAACACAACGACGACAATACATACGAAAAGATGTGCCAGATTGTCATTGTGGTTGACGAGTTTGCCGATCTTATGATGGTTGCTTCCAATGAAGTAGAAGATGCCGTCTGTCGTCTTGCACAGCTTGCCCGTGCAGCGGGAATCCATCTGGTACTTGCTACCCAGCGTCCGTCCGTCAATGTTATTACCGGACTGATCAAGGCAAATATCCCGTCACGTATCGCCCTTTCTGTATCCTCAGCGATCGATTCACGTACGATTATCGATGGTTCCGGAGCAGAAAAATTGTTGGGAAATGGGGATATGTTATTTGCTCCACAGGATTATCCAAAACCTGTCCGTGTGCAGGGCGCATTCGTCTCTGACGAAGAACGTGATCAAGTCGTTGCGTTTCTGAAAGAGCATATGAATGGCCCGGCTTACAATGAAGAAATCAGTAAACATATTGAAGAAAATCCGGTCGGTACGAAGTCAGCGGGAACCTCTGGCGATTTCATAAGTGGTCCGGAGCGCGATGAATTATTTGTTGAAGCTGCCAAATTTATCATTGAAAAAGACAAGGCCTCGATCGGTATGCTGCAGCGAGTATTCCGCATCGGATTTAATCGTGCCGCGAGAATTATGGATCAGCTTTCCGATGCCGGTGTCGTAGGCCCGGAAGAAGGCACCAAACCTCGCGTGATCTTGATGTCAATGGAACAGTTTGAAAATTATCTTGAGGAAGAAGGCTAAATTATGTATGGCTGGATCATTGTAAACGGCTTTTTATATACGTCTAAGTTTTCCGAATTAACGGATCTTTTTATGGAGGCAGCCAAAGAGCATAAGATAGATCTTTTTGTGAAAACGAACAGTGAATGTTTCTTGGGAATGTTTGAACTGACAACGGAAAAAAAGCCGGATTTTGTTCTCTTTTGGGACAAAGATATCCTTTTGGCAAAATACCTTGCTTCGTGTGGCATTCCGGTCTATAACTCGGCCGAGGGGGTTGAAATCTGTGATGACAAACGAAAGACCGCATTGGCACTTTCGTTGGAGAATCTGCCACAGCCATTGACTTTTCCGGCACCTATGACCTACGAAAATATTGGCTTTCCGCATTTTGATTTTCTGTCACAGATAGAAAACAAATTAGAATTTCCAATTATTGTAAAAGAAGCGTTTGGTTCTTTTGGACAGCAAGTATATATGGCAAAAGACCATAAAGAGTTATCTGAATTAACAAAAAGATTGGAAAACGTGCCGTTTCTATATCAACAGTACATTCGTGAGAGCAGTGGTCGCGATATCCGTTTGCAGGTCGTCGGAGATGAGGTTGTCGCTGCGATGGTACGAACATCCGATACCGATTTTCGGGCAAATGTTTCCAATGGAGGCAAGATGCATGTCTATCAACCGGATAAAGAAGCTGTCGAACTCGCTGTAAAAGCCTGTCGTGCAGTAAAATGCGATTTTGCCGGGGTGGATCTCCTGTTTGGCCGAGAAGGATATTTGGTATGTGAAGTAAATTCCAATGCGCATTTTAAAAACCTTTTGGATTGTACCAAAGTAAATACTGCCTGGTATATTCTACAATACATAAAGAAGCAAGGAGAACCGCATCATGCCAAATGAATTATGGATGATTTATGACAAAACAGGTCTTGATCGGAATTCCACATTTGTCGAAATGTTTGCCGAACGGGGAAAACCTTATAATATTGATGTAAAAGCGGTTCTTGATACCGAATATCTTTCGCTGCTGAAAAAAGGAATACAGCCATGTGCCGTTCTTGTCCGTGCGATCTGTCCGTCGATCAATGCCGAATTTGAAAACCGGAAGATTCCTGTGTGGAATTCCTCGTTTGTCAGCGGGATCTGTAATCACAAAGGAAAGACACGAGAGTATCTGAAAGATACGGTGTTCTGCACTCCGACGGTACCTTGCAATAGTGACAAGGTAAATGAAATTTTAGGCTGTTCTGCAGAAGAAGTCAGACAGTATTTGTTAGAAAATATGGATTTTTCTTCCAAATTTAAGGAGCAGGAAAAAAAAAGAATCTGTTCTGCAAAGGATTTTGTGATTAAGACCGCAGATGGACACGGTGGAAGCGAAGTCTATTCGTTCCGAAACGAAGCTGCCAAACTGAAAAAGGTACTGAGAGACACGGATTATGTTATCCAGCCCATGCTTCCTGTCGGAAAAGAGAGCAGGGATATGCGTGTTTATGTGTTGAAAGATCAGATTTATGCTGCCATACTGCGGAACTCGGATAAAGATTTTCGTGCTAATTTTTCACGCGGCGGCAAAGTGAAGGCGGTTTCCAAAGACCAAATACCGCAAAAAGAAGTCGAAGCCATTTTGAAAAAATTTTCGTTTGGCATGGCGGGGATTGACTTTATTTTTGAGGAAAACGGAACTCCTGTTCTCAGCGAGATCGAGGATGTCGCCGGTACACGGATGCTTTACCGGTGCTGTCCGGAACTGGATATTGTGGCAGATTATATGAAAGAAATACAGAAAATGCTTTTCGATAAATAAATATTATGTTATACTTATTAAATACATGATTCTTTTAGGAGGAAGTTGAAATGAAATCAGATATTGAAATCGCTATGGAGGCAGACCTGCTTCCGATTCAACAAGTAGCTGAAAAATTAAATATTACAATGGACGACCTGGATCTTTATGGGAAATATAAAGCAAAAATTACCGATGATCTTTGGGATCAGATCAAAGACCGCCCGGATGGAAAATTGATTCTTGTAACAGCGATCAATCCGACACCGGCAGGAGAGGGAAAGACAACGACGACCGTAGGTCTCGGTCAGGCGATGGCTAAAATTGGAAAGAAAGCCATCATTGCCCTTCGTGAGCCATCTCTCGGACCATGTTTTGGGTTAAAAGGTGGTGCTGCAGGCGGCGGTTATGCGCAGGTTGTACCGATGGATGAATTGAATCTTCATTTTACCGGAGATTTTCATGCCATTACTTCTGCCAATAACCTTCTCGCAGCGATGCTTGACAATCATATCCAGCAGGGAAATGCTCTTCGCATCGATCCAAAGCAGATTGTATGGAAACGCTGCGTCGATATGAATGACCGTGTTCTTCGAAATATCACTGTTGGCTTGGGAAGAAAAGTAGATGGTGTAACTCGAGAGGATCATTTTATCATCACAGTAGCTTCCGAGATCATGGCGATTCTTTGTCTGGCAGATAATATGAAAGATCTGAAAGAACGTCTTGGACGTATTATCGTTGCTTATAATTATGATGGAGAACCGGTAACTGCGAAAGAGATCAACGCTGTTGGTGCGATGGCAGCTTTGTTAAAAGAAGCATTGAAGCCAAATCTGATCCAGACATTGGAGCATACACCGGCACTTGTACATGGTGGTCCGTTTGCCAATATCGCACATGGATGCAACAGTGTGAGAGCGACAAAAACTGCCCTTAAATTAGCGGATTACACAATTACGGAAGCTGGATTTGGTGCAGATCTCGGAGCCGAAAAATTCTTTGATATCAAATGCCGTATGGCAGGTCTGAAACCGGATGCCGTAGTTCTTGTAGCTACGGTACGCGCCCTCAAATACAATGGCGGTGTGAAGAAAGAAGACCTTGGTACAGAAAACTTAGAAGCTTTGAAAAAAGGGATTGTCAATCTTGAAAAACATATTGAAAATGTATCCAAATACGGCGTGCCTTGTGTCGTAACATTGAATCAGTTTGTGACCGATACCGAAGCGGAATTGAATTATGTAAAAGAATTCTGCGAAGAGAGAGGCTGCGAATTTGCATTGTCACAAGTATGGGAAAAAGGCGGCGAAGGCGGTATTGAACTGGCAAATAAAGTGATCGATACCATTGAAAACAAAGAAAGCAATTTCCACTGCCTATATGAAGATTCCAAATCTCTGACGGAAAAAATAGAGACGATTGCCAAAGAGATTTATGGAGCAAAAGATGTGGTTTATGATAAAGCGGTAGAAAAAGAACTGGCCAGACTGGAAAAATTAGGATTTGGCAATATGCCGGTCTGCATGGCGAAAAATCAATATTCGCTTTCCGATGATCCAACACTGCTTGGTCGTCCGAAAGACTTTACGATCCATATCCGTGAAGTTTATGTATCGGCAGGTGCCGGATTTGTCGTAGCAATCACCGGAACGGTTATGACTATGCCTGGGCTTCCTAAGGTTCCAGCAGCAGAAGGCATTGATGTCGATGACAATGGACAGATCACAGGATTGTTCTAAAACCGAAGTTTGAATACTTAATATAAAAAAGGACTGCTACGCAGTCCTTTTTGTATGGAAATAATGATATTAAATCGCTTTAATAAATGCTTTCGTTCTTTCATGCTGAGGGTGTTCGAAGATTTCTTCCGGCGTACCTTCCTCTAAGATCACACCATCTGCCATAAACAGTACACGATTGGCAACTTCTTTTGCAAATCCCATTTCGTGGGTTACGACGACCATCGTCATCCCTTCTTTGGCAAGATTTTTCATAACATCCAAAACTTCGCCGACCATCTCCGGATCAAGTGCAGAAGTCGGCTCATCAAACAACATGACCTGCGGATTCATGGCAAGAGATCTTGCAATGGCGACACGCTGTTTTTGCCCACCGGATAGGGTAGAAGGATATACTGATGCCTTATCTTCAATCCCAACGCGGCGAAGCAGTTCAAGCGCAGCATCCTCGGCCTCTTTTTGCGGCATTTTCTTTAATTTGATCGGTGCAAGCGTCACATTTTCCAAAATGGTTTTGTGAGGAAACAGATTAAAATGCTGAAATACCATTCCAATCCGCTGGCGCATCTCATTGATGTCCGTGTGTGGAGAGAGAAGGTCCGTGCCCTCGATATCAATTTCACCGCCGTCCGGCTCTTCAAGACGATTCAGGCAACGAAGAAAAGTACTTTTACCGGAACCGGAAGGACCGATTACGACGACGCATTCCCCTTTTTCAATCGTTACATCGATTCCTTTTAACACGGTGAGATCACCAAAATTTTTCTTCAGATTTTTAACGGTTATCACTTTGACGCAGCCTCCTTTCCATGTATTGCAAAGCCTTTGTCATAATCTTAACAATGATATAATAAATTAAGGCAATCGCAATGAGCGGTAAAAATGTTTCATAAGTTCTTGATATGATAAAGTCGGATGCTTTTGTAAGATCCGCAATTGCTACATAACCGACGATGGATGTCTCTTTTACGAGAGTGATCATTTCATTTCCAAGGGCAGGCAGAATATTTTTGATCGCCTGCGGAAGAATGATATAGCGCATCGTCTGACGGTATGTAAAGCCAAGAGAACGTCCGCCTTCCATCTGACCGGGATCTACGGCAAGAATACCGGCGCGGATATTTTCAGCGACATAAGCACCGCTGTTAATTCCAAAAGTAAGGATCGCAGCGATGATTCCCAGTTTATTTTGGAAAATCACCATATAAATGATAAGCAGCTGCACCATAACCGGTGTACCACGCAGTATATCAATATATACATTTGCAACATGGGAGAGGAATGTTTTTTTCTTTTTGCGGACCTCTGTCAATTTCATCAAAGCGACAAGGAAACCGAGCACGATGCCAAGCAGTGCTGCCGCAAAGGAAATTCCTAAAGTGACACCAAGGCCTTTTCCTAAAAGGGCATAGCCTTTGGTATCAATAAATACATACTTAAATTTATTGAACAGATTGACAAAGAAATTGTCGGATTTTACGCTGGCACCATTGGTATTTCCATTGATATATTCTTCAAAGATCTGATCAAAGGTACCATTTTCCTTGATTTTTTTCAATCCTTCATTGATGTCATTTAACAGTTTCGTATTGCCTTTCTGTACAGCGATTCCATATACTTCACTGGCTTCTGAATCCTGCACGCATTTCAGGCTGTCCTCGTTCAGTGAAACAAAGCGTTCCGCCGGTGCCTTGTCGATCACGACCGCATCGACACCGCCGTTTTTTAACTCAATGATCGCGTCGGAACCTTTTTTAAAACGTTTTACGGTAGAATCTGTAAGGACAGAGTCATCGGTTCCCGGAGTTACCATCAGGTCTCCGGTGGTTCCTTCCTGAACGGCGATCTTTTTGCCTTCCAGATCTTTCATGGCAGTTACCGGACTGTCTTTGGAAACGACGATACACTGTGTCGCTTCATAGTATCCATCGGAAAAATCGACGGATTGTTTTCGGTCTTCGGTAATTGTCATACCGGCAGCGACGGCATCAAGCCCGCCGGTTTTCAGAGAAGCGGTGAGAGATTTGAATTCCATATTGGTAAATTCAACGTCATATCCCATTTCTTCTCCGATGGCTTTCATGACTGCGACATCAAAGCCGGCAATCTCGCCATTTTCGTCAATGTACTCAAAGGGAGGAAATTCTGCATTGGTTCCTACATGGATCACAGAATTCGCCGCCTTCTTTTCCTGTCCGCATGCCGTAAAGACAAGCATACTGAGTACGAGAAAAAGACTGAGCAAACCTATTTTTCGTTTTTGTTTCATTTTTTAAAACTCCTTTTCCTGGGCTGGTTTAAATTTCTGCTCACAATACAGACAACGGTAAATACGATGTTTCCGGTCTGTCAATTTAAAGCGGTGTGGAAGTTCCTGCTCGATGGAAGTAATACATCTCGGATTTTTGCATTTGATAATATTTGTAACCATCTCAGGAAGTGTAAGAGTACGTTTTTGTACAATCTTATCATTTTCAATCATATTGATCGTGATATTGTCATCTAACACACCAAGGATATCAAGATCTACGCAGAGAGGTCCTTCGATCTTAATGATATCTTTTTTTCCCATTTTATTGCTTTTTGCATTTTTGATGATGGCTACACTGCAGTCTAGTTTTTCCAGATTCAGGTAATGATAAATCTGCATCGCATGACCTGCCTTGATATGATCAATGACAACTCCCTGATTCAATCCACCAATATTTAACATAATTACGTTCTCCTTTCTTTAGGCAAGCTCCAATAACCGAAGTATCAAAGCCATGCGGATGTAAACACCAAATTTTGCCTGTTTGAAGTATACGGCGCGCGGATCGTCATCCACTTCCGTGGCAATTTCATTGACACGTGGGAGAGGGTGAAGTACGAGCATATCTTCCGGCGCCATCGCCATTTTCGCCTTGTCGAGGATAAAACTGTCGCGCAGTCGGATATAATCTTCTTCATTAAAGAAACGTTCTCTCTGTACACGGGTCATATACAGAATGTCGAGATCTCCGATGACCGAATCCAGATCGGAAACTTCCTGAAATGGAATATTGTTTTCTTCCAATGTTTCTTTTCTCAGATAATCCGGGATGCGAAGCTCCGGAGGAGAGATGAGGACAAATTCAATACCCGGATAACGTACCATCGCACCGATCAGGGAATGAACGGTTCGTCCAAATTTCAGGTCTCCGCAAAAACCAATTTTCAAATGGTCGAGACGACCCTTCAGATTTTTGATCGTAAGAAGATCGGTCAATGTCTGAGTCGGATGATTGTGTCCACCGTCCCCGGCATTGATCACCGGAATAGAAGAGTGCATGGACGCTACAAGCGGCGCACCTTCTTTGGGATGACGCATCGCACAGATGTCCGCATACGAAGAGATGACACGAATCGTATCGGATACGCTTTCGCCTTTGGAAGCTGAACTTGAATCAGCAGAAGAAAAACCAAGAACACTGCCACCCAGATTTAACATCGCCGCTTCAAAACTAAGTCTGGTTCGTGTGCTTGGTTCATAAAAACAAGTTGCCAGTTTTTTTCCTTTACAGATTTCTGCATATTCTTCCGGATGTTTCATGATTTTCTGAGCCAGTGCGATCAGATCATCAAGTTCATCTACGGATAAATCCAATGCATTCATTATGTGTCGCATAAGTACCTCCCTTGTCGGTTGCATATTTTTATCCATTGTACAACAATTTATAAGAAAAAACAATAATATATTTGCAAAAATCTTCATTTAGAAGTATAATACTAAATTGGGGTAATCATTTTGACACAAGCCCCCGTTTTGAAAGGAGAGAAACCAAATGGTAAAATTACACGAACAGGGAGCTTACCTGGTAAATGGAACCGATCTGATTCCAGACAGCGCAGAAGCTCTTTCCGCAGTAAAAAGTAAGACAGGTGTGGATACAACACAGGAAGAAGCAGCCAAAGGGACAATGGCATATCGGATCTTAAAAGCCCATAACACATCCGATAATATGGAACAGTTGAAAATTAAATTTGACAAATTAACATCCCACGATATTACTTTTGTAGGTATTTTGCAGACCGCCAGAGCATCGGGACTGGAAAAATTCCCAGTGCCTTATGTGTTGACAAACTGCCATAACAGTTTATGTGCAGTAGGGGGAACCATCAATGAAGACGATCATGTATTTGGTCTTTCCTGTGCAAAGAAATACGGTGGAATCTATGTACCACCTCATCAGGCAGTCATTCACCAGTTTGCCCGTGAAATGCTTGCCGGCGGCGGTAAAATGATTCTTGGCTCCGACAGCCATACCCGTTATGGTGCCCTTGGTACGATGGCAATGGGTGAAGGTGGTCCGGAGATCGTAAAACAGCTTTTGGAGCAGACCTATGATATCCCTATGCCGGGTGTCGTAGCCATCCATCTTACCGGAAAACCGGAAAAGGGTGTCGGTCCTCAGGATATCGCACTGGCAATTATCGGTGCTGTATTTGAAAATGGTTATGTTAATAATAAAGTAATGGAATTTATCGGCGATGGAATTGACAATCTGAGCGTAGATTACCGTATCGGCGTTGACGTTATGACAACAGAGACAACCTGTCTGTCTTCCATCTGGAGAACCGATGATAAAGTAAAAGAATTTTACGACATTCACGGCAGAAGTGAAGATTTCGCTGAGATCAAGCCGGAGCAGGTCGCTTACTATGACGGCGTGGTAGAAGTAGATCTTTCTACGATCAAACCTATGATCGCGATGCCATTCCATCCAAGTAATGTATATTCCATCGAGGAATTGAACAACAACCTGGAAGATATTTTACGTGATGTAGAGAAAAAGGCACTTGTCAGCCTTGACAATAATAAAGACATTAACTTTACCTTGACAGACAAGATCCACAATGGAAAATTGTACGTAGAGCAGGGTGTTATCGCAGGATGCGCCGGCGGTGGATTTGAAAACATCTGCGACGCAGCGGATATTCTCCGCGGCAAATACATCGGTTCGGATGAGTTCTCACTGAGTGTATATCCGGCCAGCCAGCCGATCTTTATGGAATTGGTAAAAAATGGTGCCATCGCAGATCTTATGGAGACAGGTGCTACCGTACGTACTGCTTTCTGCGGACCATGTTTTGGTGCCGGCGATGTGCCTAGCAACAAAGGACTCAGCATCCGTCATTCGACACGTAACTTCCCGAACCGAGAAGGTTCTAAGGTTACGAATGGACAGATTGCTTCTGTTGCGCTTATGGATGCCCGTTCCATCGCAGCAACCGCCGCAAACAAAGGATATCTTACGGCAGCAACTGACGTGGATGTCAACTTTACAAAACCGAAATATTTCTTTGATAAAAAGATTTACGAAAATCGTGTATACAATGGTGTCGGAAAAGCCGATCCATCGGTTGAGATCAAATTTGGTCCAAACATCGTAGACTGGCCGGAAATGTTCCCGCTTACCGACAATGTGCTTTTGAAAACGGTTTCGATGATCCATGACCCGGTTACTACAACGGACGAATTGATCCCATCCGGAGAAACTTCTTCTTACCGTTCCAATCCGCTTGGACTTGCCGAATTTACTCTTTCCCGTAAAGATCCGGCATACGTTGGAAAAGCAAAAGAAGTACAGAAGGCTGAGAAAGCCCGCCTTGCCGGAGAAGACATCTACGCCGTAGATCCACAGCTCAAAGACGTATATGAGACAATTCAGAAATCCTTCGATGTAAAACCGGAAGAAACGGAGATCGGAAGTGTTATCTTTGCCGTAAAACCGGGAGATGGTTCCGCTCGTGAGCAGGCAGCCAGCTGTCAGAGAGTTCTCGGCGGTATGGCAAATATCGCACGTGAATATGCGACAAAACGTTATCGTTCCAACTTGATCAACTGGGGAATGCTTCCATTTATTTTTGATGGCGACCTTCCATTTGATAAAGATGACTACATCCTTGTCAAAGACGTGAAAGATGCCATTGCCAATAAAAAAGACAGCGTAAAAGCTTACGTTGTAAACAAAGGCATGAAAGAGATGGAATTTAAACTCGGCAGATTGACAGATGACGAGAGAGAGATCATCTTGAAAGGCTGTCTGATCAACTATAATAAAAAATAGGATGAATTATAGCATATAATTACATGACGGCAAATCTAAAATCAGACTTTAGGTTTGCCGTTTTTATCTATAGTGAGGAGTGAGTTATTATGAAAAACCCAAAAACTATTTTTTCCCTATGCCTGTTACTGGCAAGCCTGATCCTGATGGGATGCGCAGATTCCGCACAAAATTCAACCCCAAAGAACGCCGAAAGTGTTACTACATCTGCGGTTACTGCTACAGCATCTGCAATTAGCACCACATACTCGGCAATTCGTGAGTCATCCTCTGCAATGCAGCCGGTGGATCCGTTATCGATAGAAGGGCAGTTAAAAACCATCGCCGAAGCAAAAGATAAGATTGTGACCCGTGGGAAATATGATGCAAACCATCATTACGCCGTGACCGATCTGGATCAAAATGGACGGCTGGAATTGATTATTGCAACTGAAATGAATGGAACGGGTCATATTACCCATAACTGGTACTACGACATCAGCAAAGATGGTTCAAAATTGAAAAAATGCAAAGGAAAAGCCTTTGGAAAAGAAGGGCATGACATTTATGATGCCATTAATACTGTCTATATTGATCAAAAAGAGCATAATTACTACTATAGAGTGTATGGCATAACCCATGTATCTGGCGGCGAAAATTATGAGTCACTCGGATTTCTGCAATTGAAAAATGGTACATTTACCGATAATTACCTTGCAGGAGGCTCTCATATTGTTTCTAAAAAAGGAAAAGGAAAATTAAAAAACAGTTACTACAAGCTAACCCAAAATGGCAATAAGAAAACCGCCAAACTAACGAAAAAGCAATACTCTGATATCGATTCTTTGATGAAAGAAAAATATGGAAAACTAAAAAAAGAATCCGTTGCGATTCAATGGTTTTCTTATCAACAGCCAATGTCTGAAGTCACAGAATCGCAGTTTCTGCATAAATTGCAAAAATCTCAGGAAAATTTTGCAATTGGCAAAAAAGTAAAACAATTTCAGGAATATAGCGGGTGTGATTTTCTGAAAAACCTAAAAAATATTGACTGGGAAGAACAACAGTATAACATGTGTCCCGAAGATTATACCATGCTGGCCAAATATTTACCTATGTTGAAAAATGAGCAGAAAATTCACTTTCCGGATGGAACAGAACAGACTTTGGACGAATATCTGACAGGGAAGGAAGATATTTATCGTCAGGTCCAGTTGGTTGATCTGACTGGGGACGGAATCAAAGAATTAATACTTTCTCTTGATGAATATGTTATTTTCTCCTATCAAAACGGGGAATATGCTGCATTTTTATCCAGTGAGGCGGCATTTGAACTTAAACCCGGTGGTTATTTTTGCTATGATATTGATAATGAAGCTGATCAGGTTTATACCGAATTTACCAGCAAATTACAGTACAAAGAGGGAAAACTGCAGGAAGTTATCGTTGCAAAAGGGGAACGTGACTATAAAAATGATACAGATACTTACCATATCAATGGGTTGCTTGCCTCTGAAGATACCTACTGTGACTGGCAGGATGAGGAACTGCATCCGGACAATGAGCCGTATGAGGTGTATAAGTATGTACTGGAGGAGAAAGAAGAGTAGGGGAGTGAAATAAATTTATATTAAATTTGAAAAAAGTGTTGATTATATCACCTTCCTCCCATTTTATGGGATACGGAGTATAAGGAGTTTACTCCCGCTGTACTGGCAGCGATAATAACGATGCATTTACTCTAGTATGAGGATAATCTACCGTGTCAGATGAGATGTCTGATTATATGGTGGCACGCACCAGAATGAAACCAGTAATTGTAATGTTTATGAGAGAAATCTTTATATAAAATAAAGATTTCTCTTTTGTTCTTACCCGCTTATTTACATTCCTACATCGGATTTGCCACGCGGATTCCATTGACCTCCACTTCGTCACTGCATTCAATGACGATACAAGGTACACCGTCGATAATCTGCGTATTGACAAGGTCGGTTCGGTCCGGGTTTACCTGAATGGTGACATTCGGAGTTCGCACTTCAAATTTGCGGAGATTGGCGATGTTATCTGCGACCAGTTTCTGATCTTCCCCGATATTTTCCGTAAATTTTTCTTCAAAAACATCGATTTTTTCTTCCGAAACTCCACACGAGGAGAGGATCTTTTTCACATCTTCTTTGTCCAGTTCGAGCGGTTCCGGATTTTCCCTGTTTTCCTCGATCATTTCATTTAAGTTTTCATGCAGATTTTTCACCATCTCGTAATCGCACGTTGTTCCGAGAGACTCCTCCACCAAAGCATGGAACGTTTCTTTTTGTTCCTTAGCAGGAATTGGAAATGTACAGCCGAGCAGATTGTAGGAAAAATCGATATCGACTTCATCCGCATTTTTAGCATAATAAAGCAGGCTGTGGATGTCTGTGTTTCGGTCATTGAAGGCAGGGAAAAGAAAACCGTTTGCCGGTGCCTGTACGATCCAGTCGCGGTCACAGTCCTCAATACTGTTATTTTCCGGATTGTAGCAGAGCCCGGCCTTGGATAATTTTACGGGACATATACTGCAAAGGATAAAATTATATACATAATCGGATGCATCTTCGTTTTCGATTCCATCCGCTGTGATCGACGGGATGTCATAAGCGGTGTGGATCAGAACGATAAGATAATTTCCGGTATATTCGTACGTTTTGATCACCATATCATAGAATTCATCCAAAAGGGCGTCGTCTTGCAGGCCGCTGTCTACGAGCTTCATCATAAATTTCTGTTTGCCATCGTCATTGGTTTCTTCTTCCATAGGAAATTCCATATTCATAAGATTTTTGCCAAGCGTACCGGACATCGTTTTTCGAAAAATATCCACGTATTTAAACATTTCTTCTTCGGGAAGAGAGTAAAATGCCTCTTTTAACTCGACACGCTTATTCTTTTCGCCATCTACATAGCATCCACAGATCCTTGTGATGCCATTGTCGTCTTTTTTAAATATTTTCTTTATTTCCGTAACTTCTGTTTTATTCATCTTTATTCTCCATTTCTATTATCGTTGGGTTCCTAATATTACACGAAATGATTATATCATATTTTTCAGAAATGTGGTACAATGTTTTTTAATAAACAAGAAAGAAGGTATACGTATGTCACTCAATGATACTCCCTCTGCCAATCGAATCCACATCGGATTTTTTGGCTGCCGCAATGCCGGAAAATCCAGTGTTGTCAATGCGATAACCGGGCAGGAACTGGCAGTCGTGTCAGATGTCCTCGGAACGACGACGGATCCGGTGCAAAAAGCGATGGAACTTCTTCCGTTAGGACCGGTTATGATCATTGATACTCCCGGCTTCGATGATGTCGGCGAATTGGGCGAAAAACGAATCCAAAAAACAAAACAGATCTTAAACCGAACCGATATTGCCGTCCTTGTCGTTGATGCAAAAAAGGGATTCACAGCGACAGACAAGCAGCTGCTTGCATTGATTCAGGAAAAAGAACTGCCCTATCTGATTATTTATAATAAATCCGATCTTTTGGAGAAAATTCCGAAAGAAGAGGAGCATAGTATCTATATTAGTGCTTTGGAAAAAATTGGTATTCGTGAGTGTAAGGAAAAACTTGCTCATCAGATTCCGACAGAGGCTATGACACTTCAGATCGTGGGAGATCTTTTGTGCCCGGGAGACCTTGCTGTGCTTGTCATTCCGATTGATTCCGCTGCCCCCAAAGGCCGTCTGATCCTGCCACAGCAGCAGGTGATACGCGATATTCTGGAGGCGGGCGCTGCCGCAGTGACGGTAAGAAATACAGAACTTGCCCGGACTTTACAAAAATTAGAAGGAAATGTCCGTATGGTGATCACGGACAGTCAGGCATTTGAAGAGGTCGCAGCCATTGTGCCAAAAGAGATTCCATTGACTTCGTTTTCTATTTTAATGGCACGTTTTAAAGGGTATCTGGAAACCGCTGTCAAAGGAATTCAAGCGGTAGATTCACTAAAAGACGGAGACCGCATCCTCGTTTCGGAAGGCTGTACGCATCACCGCCAGTGCGAAGATATCGGTACTGTAAAACTGCCAAACTGGCTTTTAAAATATACCGGGAAAGATCTGAAATTTGAATGGAGTTCCGGCCGGGAGTTTAAGGAAGATCTATCTCCTTATGCGATGGTCATCCATTGTGGAGGGTGCATGCTCAATGAGAGAGAAGTGAAGTATCGTATGAAATGTGCCGTTGACCAAGGCATCCCATTTACGAACTATGGAATTGCCATAGCGTATATGAAAGGGATTTTACAGCGGAGTATCGAGCCGATCCCTAATCTTCCTCAATAACGTGGATCTCAAGATAATCAAATTCGATGCCGTCGATAAAATTATCGCTGCGAAAGCGGGTTTTGTCGACACGCTTGAATTCTTCGATATTGTGTTCCAGCCAGATCGGTTTGGAAAGATCAAATTCGTAGCACACTTCTTCCAGTGCTGCAAATACTTTTTTAGTCCGGGACATCTCCGGGGAATCATTTTCCACGACCATGTCCCGGATCATTCGATTGCTTTTAAATTCTTTTGCCCATAAACGAAACATCTGTTAATTTCCTTCCTTTTTTTCATTTCCGTATCCATACTTTTTACTGATTATACTTTGATTTTTCGAAAAAGTAAAGAATTATTTGACTTTACTGTCATTTTCTTATAATATTATATTGTATGCGTAAATGGATTTTTATGCATTCAGGTAAGGAGAAAGGTTGGCGAATAAACTATGTTAGAACAAGAAGTTGACACCTCTTTGTTAAATCAGATATATATACCGGCAGATGCAGGACACGTATTTATCGATCAGGAAACTGAATTTCGGCAGATGATGATGATGTACAGTTGTGCGATCAAAGAGATTAAAACCAAATTACAAGTATTAAATGATGAATTATCCATAAAAAGACAGAGAAATCCAATTGAATTTATCAAAACCCGTGTAAAACAGCCGGACAGCATTGCGAGCAAACTTCGTAGAAAAGGCTATCCCGTCACGGTACAATCGGTATTTGAAAATCTTTCGGATGTGGCAGGAGTTCGCGTCATCTGTGCTTTTATTGATGACATTTACAAAGTGGCAGACATGCTTACTGCGCAGGATGACATTGAATTGATCAAACGCAAAGATTATATTAAAAATCCGAAGATGAATGGTTACCGCAGTCTTCATTTGATCATTGAAGTTCCGGTCTTTTTCTCGGATCACAAAGAGCAGATTCGCGTGGAAGTGCAGATCCGAACGATCGCGATGGACTTCTGGGCAAGCCTGGAGCACCAGTTGAAATATAAAAAAGATATTGATGATGCGGAAAGTATTATGTATGAACTGCGCGCCTGTGCTGATGTAATCAATCGAACCGATTACCATATGCAGTCCCTGCGTGACCGTATCGTAGAAAATTCATAAAAAAACTATTAGGAGGTTGCTATGAGCATTCGAATTGATGGAAAACAGATTTCCGCACAGATAAAAGACGAATTAAAAGAAAGAGTAGAAAAAGAGAACATCGAGGTAACCCTGGCTGTGATTCAGGTAGGAAATGATCCGGCCTCGACCGTTTATGTCGGAAACAAGAAAAAAGCATGTGAATATATCGGGATTCGTTCTCTGGCTTACGAATTGCCGGAAGAAACACCGGAAGAAGAACTTTTGCAATTGATCAAAGAGTTAAATGACCGAGACGATGTCAATGGCATTCTGGTACAGCTTCCATTGCCGGCGCATATGGATGAAGACAAAGTAATTCAGACGATTTCACCGAAAAAAGATGTCGATGGTTTCCATCCACAGAGTGTCGGTGCCCTCAGTATCGGACAGCCGGGATTTGTTTCCTGTACACCAGCTGGTGTAATTCAGTTATTGAAACGTACCGGGGTCGAAATCGATGGAAAAGAATGTGTGATCGTCGGACGAAGCAATATTGTCGGAAAACCGATGGCACTTTTGATGCTTCGTGAAAATGCAACCGTTACGGTCTGTCATTCCCATACCAAAGATCTGAAAGAAGTAACGAAACGGGCAGACATTTTGATCGTTGCGATTGGAAAACCCAAATTTATCACCAAAGAATATGTCAAAGACGGCGCTGTTGTTATTGACGTCGGAATCCACCGCGGGGCAGACGGCAAACTTTGCGGAGATGTGGATTATGATGACGTGGCTCCGATCACGCATGCCATTACTCCGGTACCTGGCGGCGTCGGTCCGATGACGATCGCCATGCTTATGAATAACTGCGTAGAAGCGAAAGGATTACAAGAATGATGCACATTTATTTTGTCTCTTTAGGTTGTGACAAAAATCTGGTTGACAGTGAAAAAATGCTTGCCCTTCTTACCAAAGAAGGCTATGAATTGACCGATGAGCCGGAACAGGCAGAGATCATCGTCGTCAATACGTGTGCGTTTATCCATGATGCCAAACAGGAGAGTATCGAAACTCTGTTAGAACTGGCAGAATACAAAAAGACAGGAAAATGTAAAGTGCTGATTGCTTCCGGATGCCTTGCGGAACGTTATCAGGATACCATTTTGGAAGAAATGCCGGAAATTGACGGCGTGATCGGAACGACTGCCTACGATGATATCGCCGTCGTTGTAAAAAAAGCACTCGGGGGCGAACATGCGGCGCTGACAAAAGAACTGGATTATCTCCCGGTTCATCTGACAGACCGCGTTACCTCCGGTATGTCGCATGTTGGCTATTTAAAGATCAGCGAAGGCTGCAACAAAAATTGTACGTATTGTATTATTCCATCCATGAGAGGCCATTACCGAAGTGTACCGATGGAAGATTTGATTGAAGAAGCCGAAAAACTTGCGGAAAAAGGAATCCGGGAATTGATTTTGGTAGCACAGGAGACTACATTATACGGTGTAGATCTCTATCATGAGAAAAAACTTCCGGAACTGCTCCGACGTTTGTCAGAGATTCGCGATATCTCCTGGATTCGAGTTTTATACTGTTATCCCGAAGAGATTACAGTCGAACTGGCACAGGAACTCCGCGAAAATCCAAAGGTATGCCATTATCTGGATCTTCCGATCCAGCACTGCAATGACGAGGTCCTGAAACGTATGGGACGCCGGACGACAAAAGCAGAATTAATAGAAAAGATAAAAATGCTCCGTAAAGAGATTCCGGATATTGCCCTGCGAACCACGCTCATCAGCGGATTTCCGGGCGAAACGAATGAACAGCATGAAGAATGTATCGAATTCGTGCGGGAGATGAAATTTGACCGCCTTGGTGTCTTTCCGTATTCGGAAGAAGAGGGCACAAAAGCCGCAGATTATCCGGAACAGATTGATATGGAAATTCGCCGCCAGTGGGCAGACGAGATCATGGAAGCCCAGCAGGAAGTGATCTTTGCTCAAAACGAAACGCTGGTCGGAAAAACTTACAAAGCGATCGTAGACGGCTATCTGCCACAGGATAATGTGTATGTTGCCCGAACGTACCGCGATACTCCGGAAATTGACGGATGTATCTTCTTTCAGGTACCATATGAGATTGTATCCGGCACGATCGTAACTCTTTTGGTCACAGATGCAAAAGGCTACGATCTGATTGGTGAAATATGTAGTGAGGAGGATGATGAATGAATAACATACCGAACAAATTAACCATGATTCGTGTGATTTTAATTCCATTCTTTATCGTATTTATGTTATGGGACGCTGTTCCCTATGGCGAGTATATTGCCGCAGCAGTATTTATTCTCGCCTGCATTACAGATTTTTTTGACGGGTATCTAGCCAGAAAATACAACGAAACGACGACCTTTGGGAAATTTATGGATCCGTTGGCAGACAAATTGCTTGTCTGTTCTGCCTTGATCTGTTTTGCCGCCGATCCGGAATGTGTGATGCCGGCCTGGGCAGTCATTGTTATTATCGCCCGCGAATTTATTATCAGCGGATTCCGGCTGATTGCCGTAGAAAAGGGCGTTGTCATCGCTGCCAATTATTGGGGAAAAGTGAAAACGGTGGTACAGATGGTTATGTCCATCGTACTTATCCTTGATTTTTCTTTTTCCGGTGCAGAACTTCTGGAATGGATATTGATCTGGGCAGCGGTTGTGCTGACTGTCATTTCACTACTGGATTATATTTATAAAAACCGTGCCGTATTAAGCGATACGGAAACCAGGTAAAAGGATGGCGATATCGATGGAAACACTGGAACAATGGCTTGTCAAAGAATTGACAAAAAGAAATGCTACGATAACAACTGCAGAGTCATGTACGGGAGGTTTGATCTCCGGGCGCATTGTAAACGCCAGTGGAGCTTCCGGCGTGTTTCACCAGGCATTTGTAACCTATTCCAATGAGGCAAAAAAATCCCTTCTTGGGGTAAAAGAAGAGACATTGGATACCGTAGGTGCTGTCAGCGAAGAAACTGCCAGACAGATGGCGGTAGGGGCAGCAAAAGCCGCAAAGGCCGACGTGGCACTAAGTGCTACGGGAATTGCAGGACCGGATGGTGGAACCGACGAAAAACCGGTTGGACTGGTCTATCTCGGTTGTTATTGTATGGGAAACACTTACGTGGAACGACATGTTTTTAAGGGAGACCGCAGCGAAGTACGCAATGCAGCCGTTGAAGCCGCATTGACTCTTGCAAAAAAAGCATTGAAGGAGTGAATCCAATGAAGCATTGGTTCTCTTTAGCGTGTATTTTGCTGGTGGCATTATGTTTGTCTTCTTGTTCGATGATTCCGTTTGAGGATACGTCCGATATGGATTTGACTCAGGAAGAGATTGATTCGGTGCAGGATACGACTCCTGCCGCAATCGCAACTCCCAAAAAGCGCAATATAAAGACGATTTCGATCTATACGGTCGATACCGTCAATGAAGAACTTATGCCGATTTCTGTTCCTTTATACGATAATGAAGTAACCCCGGCATTTGTTACCGATGAGGTGATAAATAATCTGGAAGATACGATAAAAGTAACCGAACTTACGGTAGAACGACGACAACTCTTTGTAACACTGGATTCTCACTATGCTCCGGTAAAGAATTGTTCGAAAAAATACGAGACCCTTGTGTTAGACTGTCTGGCAAACAGCCTTTTAGACAATCTTTCTTATGTAGATGATGTGATTTTCCGCTGTGACACGGGAGCCTATCATTCTGCAAACTACGATTTTGAGGAAAATGAGGTCTATCGCTCCAAATAAACGGAAAGCAGGAACGAAATATTGAAAAAATATGATGTGATCGTAGTCGGCGGCGGTGCTGCCGGCATGATGGCCGCGATTGCGGCAGCCAAAGAAGGCGCAAAGACCGCCTTACTTGAAAAGAACGAAAAACTAGGGAAAAAAATATATATTACCGGAAAAGGACGCTGCAATCTCACGAACGCCTGTGAGACAGAAGAGTTCTTTTCTGCCGTCAATACCAATGCCAAATTTATGTATAGCAGTCTCTATACATTGACAAATTTTCAAACGATAGAATTGTTTCAGGAGTGGGGTCTTTCTACAAAAGTAGAACGCGGAAATCGTGTATTTCCGGTTTCTGATAAATCTTCCGACGTCATTCAATGTCTGGGAAAAGAGTGTAAACGAAGCGGCGTTGACATTCATCTGAACACCCCATGCCAGCAGATTTTATATGACCATGAGACAGCATGCGCTGTGCGGACTGCCGATGAATTGTGGCAGGCAGACAGTATTATTCTGGCAACCGGCGGACTTTCATACCCGTCTACCGGTTCTACCGGCGATGGCATCCGGTTCGCAAAGAAATCCGGCCACCGCATCGTTTCCTGCCGCCCGGCACTGGTTCCGATGAATGTAAAAGAATCCGATGCCATGCAGATGCAGGGACTTTCTATGAAAAATGTAGAAATGTCGTTTTATGTAGAAAAAGAGAATGGAAAAACGCAGAAGATTTACCGCGATTTTGGGGAAATGATGTTTACCCATTTTGGTATCACCGGTCCGATCGTTCTTTCCGCTTCTCACGAAGTAGGAAAAAGGTTGGAAAATGACAAGATTTATGCTATACTGGATTGTAAGCCTGCGTTATCTGAAGAAAAATTAGATAAACGTCTGGTGCGGGACTTTGAAGAAAGCCCGAATACTTCTTTGAAAAACTGCCTTGGGAAACTGCTTCCGAAAAGCATGATTCCTGTCGTGTTAAAACGTACTTCGCTGAATGGCGGGGCGGCAGTAAATCAAATTACCAAAACAGAAAGACACCGCCTTGTGTCGGAGATCAAAGGGATGCGTTTTACGATTCCGTCGCTGCGTGACTGGAAGGAAGCGATCATCACCTCCGGCGGCGTATCTGTCAAAGACATTGATCCTTCTACGATGGAGAGCAAAAAAATCAAAAATTTGTATTTTGCCGGAGAAATGATCGATGTCGATGCGATGACAGGCGGCTACAATTTACAGATTGCCTGGTCCACCGGTTATCTTGCCGGAAGATCCGCAGCTGAAAAATCAAAAGAAAGAAAGGAATAAAGGAGTTATGAATATCGCTCTCGACGGCCCGGCAGGAGCAGGGAAAAGTTCAATCGCCAAATTGGTGGCAAAAAAATTATCATTTGTTTACTTGGATACCGGTGCAATGTACCGTACCATCGCACTGTATGTATTGAAAAACCAAATTGCGCCATCCGACGAAGCGGCAGTTGTCGCCAGACTGGATGACATTGAGATCACATTGTCCCACGAAAACGGAGAACAGCAGATTTTTCTGAACGGAGAAAACGTTTCGAAAGAAATCCGTAAGGAAGAGGTAGGAAAGACGGCTTCCACTGTGGCAAAATATGGAAAAGTCCGTGAAAAACTGGTTTCTCTGCAGCAAAAGATTGCTTCCGAAAATGACGTCATCATGGATGGAAGAGATATTGGAACGGTCGTACTTCCGAATGCAGAAGTTAAAATCTATCTGACCGCCAGTTCAAGAGTACGTGCGGAGCGCCGATATAAAGAATTGCAGGAAAAAGGAGAGACCTGTGATCTGGATCAGATTGAAAAAGACATCATTCTCCGTGATGAGCAGGATATGAATCGTGAAATTTCACCACTTCGTCAGGCGGACGATGCGGTTTTGGTGGATTCTTCCGATATGTCCATCGAAGAAGTGGTAAATTGTCTGATCGACATTGTTGAAAAAGCAAAATAAAAAATGTAACGCAGGAGAGATTATGAACGTATCACTTGCCAAAACAGCCGGCTTTTGTTTCGGTGTCAAGCGTGCCGTCGACATGGCATACACCGAAGCAGCAAAAGGAAAACCGGTTTATACCTTGGGACCGATCATTCACAATGAAGAGGTAGTTGCGGATCTGAAGCAGAAAGGAGTTCTTTCTCTGAGCGAAGAAGAACTTTTTTCCGGGAAATATCCCCTTGAGAATGCTACTGTCATCATTCGTTCCCACGGGATATCCAAAAAAATTTACACAAAATTAGAAAATTTGAGTGCCAATATCGTGGATTGTACCTGCCCGTTTGTAAAAAAAATTCATACAACAGTTGAAAAATATGCAGAAAAAGGGTATGATATTGTCATTATAGGCAGCAAAGCACATCCGGAGGTGCAGGGTATCCTCGGATGGTGCGAAGGGCACGGAAAAGCCCTTGAAACCGAGGAAGAAGCGCTGAATTTCACCTTAGATGATACGACAAAAAAAGTGTGTATTGTCGCCCAAACGACATTTAATTACAAAAAATTTAAAGATTTAGTTGAAATTCTTTCAAAAAAAGGTTATGATATAATTGCTGTGAATACTATATGCAATGCCACCGCTGAGAGACAAAAAGAAGCTGAGGAGTTAGCAGCTGTTTCGGATGCGATGATTGTTATAGGCGGGAAAAACAGTTCAAATTCCAGAAAGTTATTTGAAATCAGTAAAAATCAGTGTGAAAACACTTATTTTATACAGACATTAGAAGATTTGGATCTGGAGCAGATTCAATTTTCGTCAAGCCTAGGTATTACTGCAGGGGCATCCACCCCAAAAAACATTATTCAGGAGGTTCTAGAGGCATGTCAGAAGAAAGAAGTTTTGAGGAATTATTAAAAGAGGAATCATCAGTAACAATCCATAATGGTGCGATTGTAGAAGGGACAGTTATCAGCGTTAATGAGAATGAAATTATCTTGAATATCAGATATAAAGCAGATGGTATCTTGACAAAAAGCGAATACAGCAATAATCCAGATGTTGATTTGACAAAAGAAGTTAAAGTTGATGATAAGCTCACTGTAAAGGTTCTGAAAGTAAATGACGGAGAAGGTCAGGTTCTTCTTACTTACAAGAGATTACAGCAGGATAAGATGAACAAAGTGTTTGAAGAAGCGATGGAAAGCGGCGAAGTTCTGAAAGGAACCGTAACAGCAGCATTGAAAGGCGGCTTGAGTGTTTCTTATGGAGAAGGTCGTGTATTCATCCCGGCTAGTCTTGTATCCGACGTATATGAGAAAGATCTTTCTAAATATGAAGGTCAGGAGATTGAGTTTGTTCTTACTGAGGTGAATCCTCGCAAGAGAAGAATCATCGGCGACCGTAAACAACTCATCGTTACACAGAAGAAAGAGGCTCAGGAAGCACTTCTTGCTCGTATCAAAGTAGGTATGATGGTAGAAGGTACCGTAAAGAACCTTACCGATTTTGGTGCATTTATCGATCTCGGCGGAGCAGACGGTCTTCTTCACATCTCTGAAATGAGCTGGGGACGTGTAGACGATCCTAAGAAAATGTTCAAAGTTGGCGACAAAGTAGAAGTTATGATCAAAGACATTTCCGGTACAAAGATTGCCCTTACGATGAAATTGGATTCCAACAATCCATGGAAAAACGCATCTGAGAAATATGAAAAGGGACAGGTTGTTACAGGAAAAGTTGCCCGTATGACAGATTTTGGTGCGTTTGTTGAATTGGAAGAGGGAATTGATGCCCTTCTTCATGTATCCCAGATCTCCATCGATCATGTAGAAAAACCATCTGACGTATTGAGCGTTGGACAGGAAGTTACTGCAAAAATCGTTGACTTCAATGAAGAAGCAAAGAAAATCAGCTTGAGCATCAAAGCTCTTGAGATTGAAAAACAGAACGAGGATGCTGCGGAAGAAGACGCAGAATAATAAATTCGAATGAGGTTTTGAATAGGTATGCTAGATGAGTATGAAGGATTTAAAAAAGATTTTTTGCTATTATCCGGAATTGACTTAAACTCTTACAAAGAAACTCAGATGAAACGGCGGATTCTCAGTTTTATGGGAAGACATCGGTGTGAAAACTTAGTGGCGTTTTTTCAGTTGTTAAAAAGAGACCGCGAAGTATATAATGCATTTATTACATATCTTACAATAAATGTGTCCGAGTTTTATCGTAATCCGGTCCAGTGGAAAACATTGGAAAGTATTGTCATCCCGCACATTATGAAACATTCCGGATCCGGTATCCGTGTGTGGAGTGCCGCTTGCTCTACGGGAGATGAACCGTATTCTCTGGCAATGGTTCTCAGTGAGTTCTATCCATTGGAACGCATCGAGATTATCGCTACCGATATGGATAAAGAAGTGTTAGACAAGGCCAGACAGGGTTGTTATCATGAAAAGAGTTTGAAATCGCTTCCGGAAAAGTATCAAAAAAGATTTTTTGAAAAAACGGACTCCGGATATTATCAGGTGTCTGATTCTTTGAAACGATGTATTACCTTTCGAGAACATAATCTGTTAAAAGATACGTATCCCGGAAACCTTGATTTGGTTGTGTGCAGAAACGTTCTGATTTATTTTACTGAAGAGGCAAAAGATCGAATATACAAAGGCATTTCGCAATCATTAAAAAAAGATGGTGTGCTTTTTGTAGGAAGTACCGAGCAAATTATAGGTTCGGATGTTTATGGTTTGGAAACCTTTCAATCATTTTTTTATAAAAAAATTTGATGGATGCTAGAAGCCACCCTTGTTTTTAGGGTGGCTTTCTATCCGAATAAAGCTAGTTAAAGGAGAATTCAAATGGAAAAAGTTGTTATTGCATTGGATGCAATGGGCGGAGATTACGCACCGGAGCAGACAGTAAAAGGCGCTGTGGAAGCGGTCAATTCAAGTGATGAGATCCGTGTTATCCTTGTAGGAAAACAGGACATGATTGCAAAAGAACTTGAAAAATACGAATATGCCAAAGAGGACATTGAAGTAGTGCATGCCTCTGAAATCATAGATATGGGAGATGTCCCAACCGTTGCGATCAAAGATAAAAAGGATTCTTCTTTAGTTGTTGCCATGAGACTGGTGCGGGAAGGCAAAGCCGATGCACTTGTTTCTGCGGGAAGCACCGGAGCAGTATTGGTAGGCGGTCAGCTTGTCGTCGGTCGTCTGAAAGGAATCAAACGTCCTCCATTGGCTCCGTTTATCCCTACTACAAAGGGATTTTCGCTTTTGATCGACTGTGGTGCCAACGTAGATGCCAGACCGGAACATTTGGTGCAATTTGCACAGATGGGTTCCATTTACTATGAAAATGTTATGGGCAAAAAAAATCCTACGGTTGCTCTGTTAAATATCGGAACAGAAGAAGAAAAGGGAAATCAGCTTGTAAAAGATACCAAACCATTGATGAAAGAGTGTAAAAATATCAATTACATCGGCAGCGTGGAGGCGCGTGAACTGGTAAGCGGCGCAGCGGATGTCATCGTCTGCGAAGCGTTTGTCGGAAATGTCGTATTGAAATTCTTTGAGGGATTGGCACTGACATTATTTGGAAGTTTAAAAGAAGGATTGATGTCCAGTACGAGAACAAAACTTGGCGCACTTCTTGTAAAGCCGGCTTTGAAAGGACTGAAAAACCAGTTTGACACAAGTAGTCAGGGCGGTGCTCCTTTGCTCGGCTTAAAAGGACTCGTAGTAAAAGCACATGGAAATTCCAGCAGCAAGGAAATTGAAATTGCATTAAAGCAGTGCATCTCCTTTAAAAAGCAGAAAATAAACGAAAAAATCAAAGAAAGTATATGTGATTAAAATGACGAAAAATGATCTCTCAAAATTTGAGGAAAAAATCGGTTATCGGTTTCAGAAGAAAGATTTACTGCAAAATGCATTGACACACAGTTCTTATGCCAACGAAAAGCATCTGCCTTATGAGAAAAACAATGAACGTCTCGAGTTTTTAGGCGATGCGGTACTCGAACTTGTCAGCAGTGATTTTATCTTTCACGAGCAGGCGACTGCGATGGAAGGAAAAATGAGTAAATTTCGCGCAAGTCTTGTGTGTGAAAGGAGTCTGGCACAGAGTGCCAGAGAAATTGACCTTGGTTCCTATCTGTTTTTAGGAAAAGGTGAAGCGGCGACAGGCGGTGCCGGACGGGACTCCATTTTGTCCGATGCGTTTGAAGCCGTGATCGGTGCCATTTATCTCGATGCCGGAATGAAAGAGGCTTCGCGGTTTATTCACCAGTATGTTCTTTCGGACATTGAACACAAAACGCTCTTTTATGACAGCAAAACCATTTTGCAGGAAATGGTACAGAGTCATGGGACCAATACGCTTTCTTACCATTTACTGGAAGAAAAGGGTCCGGATCACTGCAAAGAATTTGTGATCTCCTGTTGTCTTGGTGACCGTCAGCTTGGTGTGGGAACCGGCCGCAGTAAAAAACTGGCAGAGCAGGAAGCTGCCTATCAGGCAATTTTAGCATTAAGAAATAAATAAGGAATGGTATAACGGAATGTACTTAAAAAGTATTGAAGTGCATGGATTTAAATCCTTTGCCAATAAATTAGTATTTGAATTTCATAATGGAATTACCGGAATCGTCGGACCAAACGGAAGCGGTAAAAGTAATGTTGCCGATGCCGTCCGCTGGGTTCTCGGCGAGCAAAGTGCAAAACAGCTTCGTGGTGCCAGCATGCAGGATGTCATCTTTGCCGGAACCGAACTTCGTAAGCCACAGAGTTATGCCTATGTGGCACTGACGATTTCCAACGAAGACCACAAACTGAACGTTCCGTATGAGGAAGTAAAAGTAGCGCGCCGTGTTTATCGTTCCGGAGAAAGCGAATATCTGATCAATGGGGCAGCCTGCCGTTTAAAAGACATTCAGGAATTGTTCTTCGATACCGGTATCGGAAAAGAAGGATATTCCATCATCGGACAGGGACAGATTGACAAAATTCTCAGTGGTAAGCCGGAAGAGCGCCGTGAATTGTTCGACGAAGCAGCCGGAATCGTGAAATACAAAAAGCGAAAGGCCACAGCAGAAAAGAATCTGGAAGTAGAACGCCAGAATCTCGTTCGTGTCAACGATATTTTGACCGAATTGGAAAAACAAGTCGGCCCATTGGAAAAACAGTCCGAAAAAGCCCGCGAATATCTGCGTTTAAAAGAAGAATTGAAAAAATACGAGATTTCTTTGTTTATTCAGGATTATGATAGTTTTAAAGAAGAACTGACAGAAACCGGAAATAACATCTCCAACGCTGAAAAAGAACTCGATGCTCTGAAGCAAAAACAGGAAAGTACGAAAGAAGAGTACGAAACCGTTGAAAATCAGATTCGTGAATTTGACGAAAACATTGAATTTAAGAAAGAGAAAAAGAACCGTGATAATGTAAATCTGGCAAATCTCGAAAGTGAGATCCGCGTAACAAAGGAAAAAATCGCTGCCTTATCACAAGGAAAAGAATTTCACGAAGAGCGCATGGCGGCAGTAAATGCCGAAATGGAAGAGGCCAGAAAAGAGAAAAAAGAATACGAAGAAAACCAGAAAGAATGGCTTACAACCCTTTCCACGATGGAAAAGCAGGAAACAGAAAAACAGGAAAAGATAGAATCTCTGAATGCTGCGATTGACCGGATGAATCAGACCATTTCTTCCCAGAACGAGATCCTGATGTCGAATATGGAGATCAAATCCGAGATCGGGCGTGAGCAGGAAAAAGTGCAGTCAATGATGGAACAGAACTCCATCCGGAAAGCCGAATTAAATCAGCGTATTTTATCCAACAAAAGCCAGGTTTCTTCTGCCCTTGAAGAGATGCAGAAAGAAGAAAAGGCATTGGAAGAAATCCGCGAGAAATTAGATGCTGAATATATCAAGCAAAAAGAATACCAGAAGAAATCGCTTGAAACCCGTGAATTTATCAAAGGAATTGAACTTCAGATACAGGAACAGCAAAAAGAGTTTCATATGAAAACCTCGGAACTTGCGACCTTGAAAAACATCGCCGAGCGTTATGACGGCTACGGACAGAGCATCCGCCGTGTTATGGAACAAAAAGAACGAAATTCCGGAATTGTCGGCGTTGTGGCAGACATCATTCAGGTGGATAAAAAGTATGAGACAGCTGTAGAAACCGCACTCGGCGGAAGTATTCAAAATATCGTAACCGAGGATGAATCCACTGCCAAAGAAATGATTCAATTTTTGAAAAAGAACCGCTTTGGCCGTGCTACCTTTTTACCACTTACTACCGTATCTGCTTCCGGCGGCCGGATCAAAGAAGAAGTTCTTTCGGAACCCGGTGTCATCGGCAGAGTATCGGAATTGGTAGAAAAAGAATCAAAATTTGAGGGATTGATCGAATATCTGCTTGGCCGCTTTGTATTGGCTGACACGATCGACCATGCGATGGCTTTGGGAAGAAAATACAAACATTCTCTCCGCATTGTAACGCTTGAAGGAGAACTTCTCAGTCCGGGAGGTTCTATGTCCGGTGGTGCTTATAAAAATAACAGTAAACTGCTTGGCCGCCGCCGTGAAATGGAAAAACTGGAAGAAGCCATTGATAAACTGAAACAGACAATGGCAAAATCTCGTGATAAGATTGAAAAACTGCAGGAAGAAGTCGCAAAAGCCGAGAAAAAGGCGGCGGACATTTCCGTTAACAGAAAAGAACTGGAACTGCAGGAGAATACAGCAAAAATCAAATATGAACAAGCGGTTTCCATTAAAGAAAAGCAGGAAACCGAATACAATTCCATCATAAATGACAGAAAAGAACTGGAAAACCAGAAACAGGAGCTGGCGGAAACACTGGCGCAGATTGATGAAAAACTGGGATCCAGTGAAGAGCAGAATGAACAGGCGAAAAAACTGGTGGAATCTGCCACACAGAATCTGGAGCAGAACCAGCAGGCATTGGAAAAGCTTCAATCCGAACTTTCCGAATTGAAACTGGAAATTGCCTCCTGCACCCAGAAAAACACGTTTGCTTCCGAAAACCTGTCACGAATCGATGCGAGAATCAAAGAACTGGAAGAAGAGTATGCCACACATACAAATAATCAGACGGATTCGGATGAGCAGGAAGAAAAGATGAAAAAACAGATTGAAGAATTCGAAAAACGCATGGTCCTCTGCCAAAAAGAAATCGAAGATCTGGAAAAAGAAGTGGAAGAAGCTTCTGCCGAAAAAGAACGTTTGATGGTTTCCCGAAAAGATTTCTTTGAACGCCGCAATGCGATGATGGAACAAATTGGAAATTTGGACAAAGAATGTTTCCGTCTGCAGTCTCGAAAGGAAAAATTGGAAGAGCAGCTTGACTCCCGCGTCAATTATATGTGGTCAGAATACGAGATCACATATCACAACGCAAAAGAAAATGCGGAAGATACCGGCCTTACCTATACACGTATGAAAAGCCAGGTTTCCGATACAAAAAATCAAATTCGTTCTCTTGGAGATGTCAATGTCAATGCCATCGAAGATTACAAGAGTGTAAGCGAACGTTATGAAGTATTGAAAACGCAGCACGACGACCTGATTGAGTCCGAAGAAAAACTGACAAAGATCATCGCCGAATTAGATGAGGAAATGCGAAAGCAGTTCAGTGAGAAATTTCAGGAGATCAAATCTCAGTTTGACAAAGTGTTCCGTGAATTGTTTGGTGGCGGAAAAGGTACATTGGAACTGGTGGAAGATGAGGATGTGCTTACCGCAGGCATCCGTATCATCGCGCAGCCACCCGGAAAAAAATTACAGAACATGATGCAGTTATCCGGTGGTGAAAAAGCTTTGACAGCCATTGCTCTTTTGTTTGCCATTCAGAATCTGAAACCATCGCCATTCTGTCTGCTTGACGAGATTGAAGCGGCGCTTGACGATTCGAATGTAAAGAGGTATGCTAAATATCTACATAAGTTAACGAAAAACACCCAGTTTATCGTTATCACCCACCGACAGGGTACGATGTCTGCCGCCGATGCGTTATATGGTATTACAATGCAGGAAAAAGGTGTTTCGACATTAGTATCCGTTAAATTGATCGAAGAGCAGTTAAAAAATGAGAATAAAAAAGGAGAACTTGCATGAGTGAAAAGAAAGGATTTTTTGGAAGACTGAAAAGTGGTCTGTCAAAGACCAGAGATTCTTTTGTATCCGGTATGAATGCCGTTTTCTCCGGTTTTTCTGAAATCGACGATGATTTTTACGAAGAATTGGAAGAACAACTCGTTATGGCCGATATCGGAATGGAAACGACGACACGAATTATCGAGGATCTTCAGGAAAAGGTAAAAGAGCAGAAGATCAAAGAAGCTTCTTTGTGCCGGGAATTGTTAAAAGATTCCATCAAAGAACAGATGCGTGTCGAGGAAGATGCTTATGATTTTGAAAATAAAAAATCCGTTGTGTTATTTATCGGCGTAAACGGTGTAGGAAAAACAACCAGTGTGGGAAAACTTTCCCATCAATTAAAAGATTCCGGTAAAAAAGTTCTTTTAGCTGCCGCGGATACGTTCCGTGCCGGAGCAATCGATCAGTTAAAAGAATGGTCCAACCGCGCCGGTGTAGAGATTATCGCCGGACAGGAAGGGGCCGATCCTGCCTCCATCGTTTATGATGCGGTTGCAGCGGCAAAAGCCAGAAAAATCGATTTACTTTTGTGTGATACTGCCGGACGCCTTCACAACAAGAAAAATCTGATGGCAGAACTTCATAAAATATATAAGATTATTGAGAATGAATATGCCGATGCCCATCTTGAAACGTTTATTGTGGTCGATGGAACAACCGGCCAAAATGCCTTGGTACAGGCCAGACAGTTTAGTGAAGTAACCGACATTACCGGCGTTATTTTAACCAAACTCGACGGAACGGCAAAAGGCGGTATCGCGATTGCTATCCAATCCGAACTGGGAATTCCTGTCAAATACATTGGAATCGGGGAAGGAATTGAGGATTTACAAAAATTTGATGCCGATGCTTTTGTCGATGCATTATTTGAATAAAAACGGAGGACATAACAACCATGATGACATTAGATAAATTTGAAGAAGCAAGCGAACGGGTAAAGGAAGTCATCCTTCCTACGAACTTGATCTACAGTGAATATTACAGTGCCCAGACAGGTGCAAAAGTATACTTTAAGCCGGAAAATATGCAGTATACCGGTGCCTATAAAGTGCGTGGTGCGTATTACAAGATCAGCACTCTTTCGGAAGAAGAACGTGCCAAAGGACTGATCACGGCCTCTGCCGGAAACCATGCACAGGGAGTTGCTTATGCTGCAAAAATCTTTGGTGTAAAAGCTGTGATCGTTATGCCTACGACAACCCCATTGATCAAAGTAAACCGTACCAAGAGTTACGGAGCAGAAGTCGTTCTTCACGGTGATGTTTACGATGATGCCTGTGCTTATGCTATGAAACTGGCAGAAGAGAACGGCTATACTTTCGTTCACCCATTTGATGACGAAGTCGTTGCTACCGGACAGGGATCGATCGCAATGGAGATCTTTAAAGAACTTCCTACCGTTGATATCATTTTAGTACCGATTGGTGGCGGTGGACTTGCCTGTGGTGTTTCGACACTTGCAAAATTATTGAATCCAAACATTACTGTAATCGGTGTAGAACCGGCGGGTGCAAATTGTATGCAGGTTTCTCTGAAAAACGGAGAAGTTACTTCACTGCCTGGTGTAAGTACGATTGCCGACGGTACTGCCGTAAAAACACCGGGATCCAATATTTTCCCATACATTCAGAAAAACATTGATGATATCATCACCGTAGATGACCATGACTTGATTGTAAATTTTTTGGATATGATGGAAAATCACAAAATGGTCGTTGAAAATTCCGGTCTGCTTACCGTAGCAGCCTTAAAAAAATTAGATATCCGTGGCAAAAAAGTTGTTTCCATCCTGAGTGGTGGAAATATGGACGTCATTACCATCGCCTCGGTTGTTCAGCACGGATTGATCCAGCGCGGACGTGTCTTTACCGTATCCGTTGAACTTCCGGATCGGCCGGGTGAATTGCTTCATGTCGCCGAAGTGATTGCCAAAGCACAGGGAAATATCATTCGTCTGGAGCATAACCAGTTTGTCAGCATCAACCGAAATGCTGCAGTAGAACTTACCATCACGATGGAAGCCTTTGGCCACGAACATAAAGAGTCCATCATCCAGGCATTGAAAGATGCCGGATATCAGCCGAAAAACCAGATGCCTACAGCGATTTATCAATAAAAGAACGGAGAATACCATCATGAGTTACGAACAAAGTTTATTATTTACTCCCGAAGGAGTGCGGGATATCTACGGAATCGAATGTGAAAAGCGAAGAAAGATTGAAGCGGATATCCATAAAATCATGAAATCCTATGGATTTAAGGACATTCAGACGCCAACTTACGAATTTTTCGATATTTTCAACCGGGAACGTGGAACTGTTGCCTCGAAAGATATGTTTAAATTTTTCGACCAATACAATAACACACTGGCGCTTCGTCCGGATATCACGCCGTCGATCGCGCGCTGCGTTGCTAAATATTATGAACAGGAAACGATGCCGATCCGCTTGTCTTATTGTGGAAGCACCTTTATCCACCGCCGCGGATATCAGGGTAAAATGTCTGAAATTTCACAGATTGGTGCGGAATTGATGAATGACGGAAGTTCCGATGCGGATGCAGAAATGATCGCACTTACTGTAGAATGTCTGGCGAAATCCGGATTGAAAGAGTTTAAGATCGATGTCGGACACGCCGGCCTGATTCGGGGAATTTTGGAAGAAGCTCATTTTAACAAAGAGGAGATTGCAGAATACAAAAAATATGTTGCCAATAAAAATATTTTTGCCGTGGAAGAAATGATGGAATCCCAGAATATTTCTGCCAATTTGAAAGAATTTCTGATCCGCCTTCCGGATCTTTTCGGCGGAAAAGAAGTTTTGGAATATGCGAGAAAATGCGTGACACGTCAAGAAGCAATCGAAGCGCTTGACCGCTTGGACACTGTATATGACATCTTGGTAAGTTATGGTCTGGAGCAGAATATCACTTACGATTTAAGTATGCTCAGCCATTATGATTACTATACCGGCATCATTTTCAAAGCCTATACCTATGGTACCGGCGAAGCACTGGTAACCGGCGGCCGTTATGATAACTTGATTGAACAATTCGGCAAAAAAGCCTCTGCGGTCGGTTTAGCAATTGTTTTGGATCAGCTGATGAATGCTCTTGCCAGCCAGGAAGTTGACATTGAAACGGATAAATCCGGCATTCTCGTTTTGTATCGTTCTGCCAACCGTAAAGAAGCAATCCAAATGGCAAATGAAGAACGTGCCAAAGGCCATTGTGTCCTTACCATGCGGAAAAATGCAGCCACGCCGATGGAACTCTATGAAGACTATGCAGTCCGCAATCAGATTTCCCGGATTCTTTATGTGGAAGCCGGAAAATGTACACAATTTGAATGCGAAAATACCAATTGGAGGGAAACCAAATGAAATATATAACGATTGCGCTGGCAAAGGGACGTTTGGCAAAACAGACGTTACAATTACTGGAACAGACCGGCATAACCTGTGAGGAGATGAAAGACAAAGATACCCGTAAACTTATCTTTGTCAATGAAGAATTGAAATTGAAATTCTTTCTTTCCAAAACTTCTGACGTGCCTACCTATGTAGAATACGGTGCCGCAGACATCGGTGTTGTCGGAAGTGATACCATTTTGGAAGAAGGACGCAAAATTCTGGAAGTGCTTGATCTTGGGCTTGGAAAATGCCGTATGTGCGTCGCAGGACCGGCAAGTGCGAAAGAACTTCTGAAGACAAACCAGATCATCCGCGTGGCTTCCAAATACCCTAAAATTGCAAAAGATTATTTTTACAATAAAAAACATCAAAACGTAGAAATTGTGAAACTGAACGGATCGGTCGAATTGGCTCCGATCGTAGGTCTTTCCGAAGTTATCGTAGATATCGTGGAAACCGGATCTACCCTTCGTGAAAACGGATTGGAAGTCCTTGAAGAGATCTGTCCGCTTTCCGCACGCGTCGTTGTAAATGAAGCAAGTATGAAAATGCAGCGCGAACGAATCACAAAAATTGTAAAAGATTTAAAAAATACACTGACAACATCCGAAAACTAAGAAAGAAAGGTGACAGGATATGAAATGCATGAGACTGGAAGAATCTTCCATTGATAACATTTTGGAAAATCTCTTAAAACGTAGTCCAAATCAATATGATACCTATCAGGATACCGTTGCTGAGATTTTAAATGACGTAAAAGAAAACGGTGATAAGGCACTTTTTGCTTATACCGAAAAATTTGATAAAGCAGTGATCACAAAAGATACGATCAAAGTGACCGAAGAGGAAATCAAAGAAGCTTATGATCAGGTAGACGATTCCTTGATCGAAGTGATGAAAAAATCGCTGGCAAACATTCGTGATTTTCACGAAAAGCAGCTTCGTAACAGCTGGTTCGAGACAAGAGAAGACGGGGTTATTTTGGGACAGCGTGTTACAGCACTCGAAAGTGTCGGTGTCTATGTTCCGGGCGGTAAAGCAGCCTATCCATCCAGTGTATTGATGAATATTATCCCGGCTAAAGTAGCCGGCGTGAAACGTATTGTGATGACAACACCTCCGGGAAAAGATGGAAAGGTAACCCCTGTTACACTGGTAGCCGCACATCTTGCCGGTGCTACAGAAGTATACAAAGTCGGCGGTGCGCAGGCAATCGGTGCTCTTGCTTACGGAACCGAGTCCATCAAAAAAGTATGCAAGATCTGCGGTCCCGGTAACATTTTCGTTGCGCTTGCGAAAAAGGCCGTTTACGGACATGTCAGCATTGATTCCATCGCGGGACCAAGTGAAATCCTTGTACTGGCTGATGAGACAGCAAATCCACGTTATGTGGCAGCGGATCTTTTGTCACAGGCGGAACATGACGAACTGGCATCTGCTATCCTCGTTACCACAAGCGAGAATCTTGCCAAAGAGGTAGAAAAAGAAATCGAAGGCTTTTTGCAGACATTGAGCCGTGCCGATATCATTCGTAAATCCCTGGATAATTACGGATACCTTTTGATTGCACCGGATATGAAATCCGCGATTCACACAGCCAACGAAATTGCTTCGGAACATTTGGAAATCATTACCAAAAATCCGTTTGACACCATGACGCGCATTCAGAATGCCGGTGCTATTTTCCTTGGAGAATACAGCAGTGAACCTTTGGGAGATTATTTTGCCGGACCAAACCATGTCCTTCCGACAAACGGAACCGCAAAATTCTTTTCCCCATTGAATGTAGATGACTTCATTAAAAAATCAAGCGTAATCTCTTATTCAAGAGAAGCCTTGGAGCCAATCCACAAAGATATCATCGAATTTGCTACCGCAGAACATTTAACAGCACATGCCAATTCCATCGCGGTGCGTTTTGAAGATCAGGAGTAATCGATGAATAAAAAATTATTTTTGTTTGACTTAGACGGTACATTGTCCGATTCCAGCGAAGGCATTACCAAAGCCGTTTCCTACGCATTGGAATCCTTTGGTATCGAGGTTCCGGACCGCAAAGAACTGAGTTGTTTTATCGGCCCGCCATTGCCGGAATCTTTTCAGAAATTTTATGGCTTCAGTGAAGAAGAAGCGGCACGCGCCACAGAAATTTACCGTTCCTATTATAACGTAACCGGTAAGTTTGAAAACACACCTTATCCGGGAATCCGGGAATTATTGGTGCACATGAAAAACAAAGGCATTCCGGCCATGGTTGCCACTTCGAAACCGATTGTGACCGCAACAGAGATACTGGATCACTTCGGATTTCTTCCTTATTTTGACAAAATTGAGGGAAGTGTTCCGGAAAAAGGACGCTACAAAAAGACCGAAGTGCTTTCATGGCTTTTGTCCCGGATTGATCTGCCCAAAGAACAGATTGTTATGATCGGCGATCATCCGGATGATATCAATGGTGCCAGAGAAAATGGGATTGACTGCATCGGAGTGCTGTATGGATTTGGAAAAAACGACCAGATTGAAGCTGCCGGTCCGGCTTGGACAGTCAAAACAGTGGAAGAATTGGAAAAACTCATTTTAAGTGCCTGAAAAATGCCGAAAAGAACTAGAAAACACTTGACGAAGACAAAAATATATGATATATTTTTCATGTTGTTAAAAAATAGATGGTCCTCTGGTGCGTTATGCAGGACATAACGAAATGGCATTAAGAACATCAAAAACAAGTAGGAGGAACAACAATGAACGAAATTATTAAGAAAATCGAAGCAGAACAGATGAAAAGTGAAATTCCTGAATTTCACGTTGGCGATACTGTAAAAGTATACGCAAAAGTTATCGAGGGAAGCCGTGAAAGAACACAGGTTTTTGAAGGCGTTGTATTGAAGAGACAGGGCGGAAGCAACCGTGAAACATTTACTGTTCGTAAGAGCTCAAATGGTATCGGTGTAGAAAAGACTTGGCCACTTCATTCTCCAATCGTTGAGAAGATTGAGATTGTTCGTCTTGGTAAAGTTAGACGTGCAAAATTGAACTACCTTCGTGACCGTGTTGGAAAAGCTGCTAAGGTAAAAGAATTAGTTCGCTAAGAATTACAAACAGGTTTATTGTTAATAGTGTATGTTATAGCATTTGCCGTAGCATACACTATGTTTCTATATAGGATAATCAGAAAGGGAATTTGTTTTGAATTTAAATTTTGATGAAGAAATCAAAAAACAAAAACGAAAAAAATTGATCAAAACCTCTTTGATCTGGCTGATAGAAATTATAATTGTAATTGCTGTCGCCTATTTTGTGATACATTTCTGTTACCGTCGTACCAATACGATCGGTTCCACCATGGAACCAACCCTTTACAATGGACAGGAAGTATTTATCAATACCAAAGCCTATGTTCTTACTTCTCCCAAACGTGAAGCCGTAATTGCGTTTTATGAAAAGGAGAAACAAGAAGGCGAAGAGGAGCCCTTGATCAGCATACGGCGTGTGATCGGGCTGCCCGGTGAAAAAATCAAAATCACCGATGGAAAAGTCTGGATCAATGGGGAAGAATATCAATCAAAATATACGTATTCAGCCATGACAACCGGCGGCATTGCCGAGCAGGAGCAGACACTTTCGGAAGATGAATATTTTGTGCTGTGTGATTCCCGTTCCAACACCGATGACAGCCGAAATTCGGCCTTTGGCATGGTGAAAAAATCACAGATTATCGGAAAAGTTTCATTCCGGTTAAAACCATTTTCCCGAGTAACAAAACCGGAACAAAAAACGACACAAACACAAGAAGAGGAGAATTGATCATGCATTTTCAGTGGTATCCCGGACATATGACAAAGGCAAAACGTGCCATGCAGGAAGATATTAAATTGATTGATGTTATCGTGGAACTTGTAGATGCACGTATTCCAAGGAGCAGCAAAAATCCTGATATTGACGCCTTGGCAAATGGCAAATCGCGCATTTTATTATTAAATAAGAGCGATATGGCAGATCCGGCCCAGACTGCCCGTTGGAAAGCTTATTATGAAAAACAGGGCTTTTTTGTACTGGCTGTTAATTCCACCAAACGCAGCGAACTAAAAGCAGTTAATCAGCTGATTCAGAAAGCATGCAAAGAAAAGATCGAGCGAGACCGCAAAAGAGGGATATTAAACCGTCCAATCCGTGCCATGATCGTCGGTATTCCCAATGTAGGAAAATCGACATTTATCAATAGTTTTGCCGGAAAAGCCTGCACAAAAACAGGAAACAAACCGGGTGTAACAAAAGGAAAACAATGGATCCGCATCAATAAACAGGTTGAATTGCTGGATACTCCGGGAATTCTCTGGCCGAAATTCGAAGATCAGACGGTCGGTCTGCGTCTTGCTTTTATCGGCTCGATTAAAGATGAAATTCTGCAGCGCGTAGAAATCGCCCTGGATCTTATCGAATATCTGAAAGAAGCATATCCCGGAACTTTAGCATCTCAATACGGCATCGAGGAGTCAAACGATTCCACTGCAATACTGGAAGAAATCGGAAATGTCAGAAAATGTATTAAAAAGGGAACCGAGATTGATTATGAAAAAACTGCCGCCCTTATTCTCGATGATTTCCGCAGCAGTAAACTGGGTCTGATCTCCTTAGAGACACCTTCCGAAGCAGAAAAATAAACGGACAAAAGAGAGGTTTACCATGGAAAATAAATTAGACACAAACGAAATTGAAGAAAGTCTGCGCATCTGCGAAGAACTTTTTCAAAATAATCCGGATTTTAATCGAAGAGCGCCACGGCCGGTAGAAGCGTTGGAATTGGCAAAAAATGTGACCGCACCTGTAGTTGAGCCGGAACCTGCAGTTGAGCCGGTACCCGTGACAAAACCGGTATCGGAAGAAAAAACAGAATCTGCAAAACCGGTTGTTTCCCAAGCACCGGAACCGGTAAAACCACCCGTTGTGGAAAAAGAACCGAAGCCTTCCGTTGAGCCGGTATCCGTGACAAAACCGGTATCGAAAGAAAAAAAGGAAACTCAGCCAAATGATTCAGAACCGGATTCGAAAAAAGAAAAATCCAAACCAAATATAAAGAAAAATTTGATTGCGTTTGGCATCTGCGTTGTGATTGCTATTGTGATCGCACTGATCATTACCAATTTTGTCGCCAGTCATACCAAAGTGGAGGGAAATTCCATGGAATCTACGCTGGAAAACGGTGATGATATTATCGTGGAAAAATTTTCCTATATAACAAGTGATCCGGAACGCTACGATATCATTGTGTTCCGCGAAAGCGAGTCCGTTAATTACATTAAACGTGTGATTGCATTACCGGGTGAAACCATTCAGATTACAGAAGGGAAAATTTATATTAACGAACGGGCCGTATTTGATGCTTATGGAAATGCCAAAATGGAAGATGGCGGAATTGCCGAAAAACCGATCAAACTTGGGCAAGATGAATATTTTGTTCTGGGTGACAACCGCAATGCCAGCAAAGACAGCCGTGACAAGGCAGTTGGTGTCATAAAACGTGACCAGATCATCGGAAAAGCATGGCTGCGGGTTCTTCCCTTTGATAACTTTGGAAAATTAAAATAAAAAGGACGCAGAAAACATGGAAATTGAACGCAAATATTTAGTAAAAGAACTGCCGGAAAACTTGGAAAATTACCCGCATTTTTTCATTGAGCAGGGGTATTTATGTACCAAACCAACCATTCGGATCCGCCGAAAAAATAATGACTATATTCTGACTTATAAATCCAGGCAGAATGTATCGCCGGCGGTTGACACCTGTGTCAATGTCGAAGAGGAATTTCCGCTTTCCAAAGAGGCTTATGAACATCTGAAAGAAAAAACGGACGGAATCCTTGTCTGCAAAACCAGATACTACATTCCTTATCAAAAATATACCATTGAACTGGATCTCTTTGAGGCGCCTTATGATACGCTGCGGATTGCCGAGGTCGAATTCCCAACGACAGAAGAAGCGGTTCAATTTTGTCCACCATCCTGGTTTGGAGAAAATGTGAGCGGTGATATCCATTTTTCTAATTCTTATTTAGCAACAAAAAAATAAAAAAACGAGAAAAAAGTTCTTGTAAATACTCCTAAAATATTATATAATTTTTTTGATATTATTATAAGGAGGTATGACCCATGTCATATGTAGATGAGGTATTGGCGCAGTTGATTGAAAAAAATCCTGCAGAGCCAGAATTCCATCAGGCTGCTAAGGAAGTTTTGGAATCCCTTAGACCTGTTGTTGAGAAAAACGAAGAAAAATTCCGTAAAGACGCTTTGTTGGAGCGTTTGACAAACCCAGAAAGACAGATTAAATTCCGTGTACCTTGGGTAGATGACAATGGTAATGTACAGGTTAATACCGGATACCGTGTACAGTTCAATAGTGCAATCGGACCTTACAAAGGTGGTTTGCGTTTCCATCCATCCGTAAATCTTGGTATCATTAAATTTCTTGGTTTTGAGCAGATTTTCAAAAATTCTTTAACCGGCCTTCCTATCGGCGGAGGTAAAGGTGGTTCAGATTTTGATCCTAAAGGAAAATCAGATAGAGAAGTTATGGCATTCTGCCAGAGCTTTATGACAGAACTTCAGAGACACATCGGAGCAGATACTGACGTTCCTGCTGGTGATATCGGAGTTGGTGGACGTGAAATCGGTTTCTTGTATGGCCAGTACAAGAGAATCCGTAACTGTTATGAAGGCGTTTTGACTGGTAAAGGTCTTACTTTCGGTGGTTCTTTAGCTCGTACAGAAGCAACAGGTTATGGTTTGTTATATTATACACAGGAAATGCTGAAATGCAACGGCATCGATATCGCTGGTAAAACAGTTGCAATCAGTGGTTCCGGAAACGTAGCTATCTATGCTGCACAGAAAGCTCAGCAGCTTGGTGCAAAAGTTGTTACGGTATCTGATTCTACCGGCTGGGTATACGATCCAGAAGGAATCGATGTTGAATTGCTGAAAGAAGTAAAAGAAGTACATCGTGCAAGATTGACAGAATATGCTGAGAAGAGATCTTCTGCACAGTATCATGATGGAAAAGGTGTATGGACTGTTAAAGTTGACATCGCTCTTCCATGTGCTACACAGAATGAACTTTTGATCGATGATGCAAAAGCACTTGTTGCAAACGGCGTTGTTGCTGTAGCAGAAGGAGCTAACATGCCTACATCTATCGAAGCTACTGAGTATCTTCAGGCAAATGGTGTATTGTTTGCACCTGGTAAAGCTTCGAATGCCGGCGGTGTTGCAACATCGGCTTTGGAAATGTCACAGAACAGTGAAAGACTTCACTGGACATTTGAAGAAGTTGACAATAAACTTCAGGGCATCATGGTTAACATTTTCCATGCGTGTGATGAGGCTTCTAAGAAATATGGTTTCGAAAAGAACTATGTAGTAGGAGCAAACATTGCCGGTTTCGAAAAAGTTGCAGAAGCTATGCAGGCTCAGGGTATTGTCTAAAATACATTTGTTATAAAAACATATTGAAATCAAAAATAGGCAGCTGGATTTTTCCACTGCCTATTTTTTACAATTTAAAGCAGTTCCGGTAATAACAATCTGTCGTTCCCGATTACGACTCTAAATGCCTTATATTGATTGTTGCACTCTTCAAATATCCCTGTTAGAATAAGCATCAACAAACAAAATACATTAAAGGAGAGTGAAGAAATGACATTAAAACATTTCATTAACGAAGTTGCACAATTGCTGCAAGAACATCTGGGGGAACATTACATTGTAGAAACTGCTACCACATTAAAAAATAATTCTGTGGAATTATCCGGTGTACAGATTCGCCACAAGAAAGACAATATCTTTCCTACAATTTATCTGAATGATTTTTATGAATTGTACGAGAAAAACAGTGTTACCATGGAGGAAATTGTCGACAAAGTTGCAGAAGGATTTCAGGAAAGCCGGAAATCTATCAAAAAACTTGCTCCTTTGGACAGCACAACCTTTGAAAACTGTAAGGATAAGATTGTATACCGGCTGGTTTCGCAAAAACAAAATCAGGAAATGCTGGAAAATATGCCCTACATTCCCTTCATGGATCTTGCTATCACTTTTCACGTAATTGTGTCTATGGATCCGCCGTCCCTTCATTCCATAAAAATCACAAATGAGCTTCTGGAAACCTGGGATATCACTACACAGGCATTGTTCCAGATTGCTTCCGAAAACACACCTCGTTTAATGCCGCCACGCATCGTCAATATTCAAGATATGCTTATGGAGAACCTTCCTTTGAAAGCACCGGAATCAGATTTGACAAATGAAGAAAAAACCGATATGATAGTAATCACGAATACACTTGGTGTAAATGGAGCCGCCGTGATCTTGTATCCGGATATACTGGCTTCTCTGGCAAAAGAGTACGATACAGATTTTTATGTAATTCCGAGCAGTATCCACGAGGTGATCTTGGTTTCAGCAGAAGATGATTCTATGCTGGCAGAATACAGACGAATGGTACAGGATGTCAATAAACGGTTTGTGGATCCGGAAGAGATATTATCCGATCAGGTTTATTACTATGAACAAAAATTACAAAAAATGAAATAAAAAATGCACCTGGAGGGATTCGAACCCCCGACCAACGGCTTCGGAAGCCGGTACTCTATCCACTGAGCCACAGATGCATCAATTGTTATTATATACGACTTTACCATAAAAGTAAAGAACAAAATTGAAAAGAGGTTATTTTTCTATGGATAAAATAGTACGTGGCATAGCAGAAGAGGGACAAATTCGTTGTTTTGCGATGGAATCTACCCAGCTTGTGGAAGAAGCAAGACAACATCATAATACAAGTCCGGTTGTGACTGCCGCCTTGGGGCGATTATTAACCGGAGGAGCCATGATGGGGGCTATGATGAAAGGGGATTCGGATCTCTTAACATTAAAAATAGACTGTTCCGGTCCGGTAAAGGGCTTAACCGTAACTGCTGATGCCAAAGGAAATGTAAAAGGATTTCCGCTCGTTCCACAAGTTTCGTTGCCTGCAAGCCCAGCTGGGAAATTAGATGTCGGACGTGCCGTTGATCTCGGGGTGCTGACAGTAATCCGTGATACCGGATTAAAAGAGCCTTATAGCGGAACCATCAATCTTGTTTCCGGTGAAATTGCAGAAGATCTAACCTATTATTTTGCAGCTTCTGAACAAACTCCATCTTCAGTAGCGCTCGGCGTTTTAATGAATAAAAATAACACGGTCAAAAAGAGTGGCGGATATATCATCCAGCTGATGCCGGATGCTTCGGATGAAATCATTGATACGTTAGAAACCCGATTGAAACACCTGGATCCTGTCACTACGCTTTTATCAAACGGTCATACACCGGAATCTATGCTGAAATTGATCTTAGAAGGCTTAGATCCGGAATTGAAGGACGAAATGCCGGCGCAGTTTTACTGTAACTGCTCCAAAGAACGTGTCTCCCGGGCTTTGATCTCATTGGGGACAAAAGAATTGGATGAGATGATCAAGGACGGCAAGCCGGTTGAAGTAAACTGCCATTTTTGTAATACAAATTATAAATTCAATCTCGAAGATCTGGAACAATTAAAAAAATCGGGAAAGCAATAGACAAATCTGTCGAAAATTGATATAATTGTCCTATAGCAAAAGTGAGGTTGAATATTATGAAATTAAAATATAAAAAATTAATTATTATTATTACAGTAGGTGCGTTGTTACTTGGCTTCTTTATTCTGACGTTGATTCCAACCGGTGGAAATTCATCCAATCCGGTAGAAGATGCAGAATTAGTGAAGTGTACAAACGAAGACATCAATAATCTGATTACCAGTTATTATCAGGCAAAACGTGATGTCAATCTGGAAGAACTGGAACCATTAGTCAGCGATATCAATCAGATCGATCAGGAAAAATTGATCGCACAGGCCGAATATGTGGAAGATTATCAGAATATCACCTGTTACCTTCTTGAAAATGAAGACAATGGTGCTTATCGAGTCTATGTACGATTTGATATGAAACTGAAAAATATTAATACACTGGCTCCTTGTCTGAGTGCTCTTTATGTTACAATGGGATCCGATGGCAAAAATGTCATTTATCTCAGTGCTTTAGATAAAAATGAGGAAGACTTTATCCTTGCAGCAGACAAGAATTCTCATCTTGCCGATATGCAAAAAGAGGTTAATGATAAGCTGCAGGAAGCAATTAATGCAGATGAAGCATTCCGACAGTTGTATCAGACGATGGATCAGGCGATTGCAAACGTTTCTTCCACACCGGAACCACAGGCAGATGCTGCACAGCCAACGGCCGAACCAGCCGCTGCTGACCCAAATGCTGCTGCAACCACAGATCCGAACGCTGCTCCGGCTGCTGATCCGAACGCCGCTCCGACTGCCGCTCCAAATGCTGCCCCGGCTGCCGATCCAAATGCTGCCCCGGCTCAATAATCTGCTAATTTAGCAAGAAAGAAAGATAATTTATGGATGAACAATTACGTATAAACAAATACTTAAGTTCTATTGGTTACTGTTCCCGACGAGAAGCAGACCGGCTCTTGGAACAGGGAAAGATTCAAGTGGATGGACACACTGCTTTTGTTGGAGAACGTATTACCAAGGAACAGTATATTACGGTAAATGGAATCCCTGTTGGTGAAAAACCAAGAGAAATTGTGATTGCTTTTAACAAACCAAAAGGGATTGTATGTACCAGCAGTGTCAAAGAAAAAAATAATATTGTTGAATATTTACATTTTCCAACACGTATCTATCCGGTAGGAAGACTTGACAAGGATTCCACCGGATTGATTTTACTAACCAATGATGGAGAATTGACAGATCGTATCCTTCGCGGAAAAAACAATCACGAAAAAGAATATCTTGTCACAGTTCAAAAACCATTACGTCCGGAAATTGTACGCGCCATGGAACAGGGAGTTCCTATTTTGGACACCATGACGAGACCATGTCAGATCATTCAAATTGATTCCCACACCTTCCGGATTATACTAACTCAGGGTTTAAACCGACAAATCCGCCGTATGTGTGAATATTTTGGCTACAAAGTTATCACACTAAAAAGAGTTCGTGTAATGAATATTCATTTAGGAGAACTAAAAGAGGGAACCTGGCGAGAGATCACAGGAAATGAATTGGAAGAATTAAAAAACGCATTGAAAGGACAAAAATTCTACAATGAATGAGATGGAACGTATGCGGGATTTAGTTGCCCGGTTAAATGCTGCAGCTAAAGTTTATTATCAGGGTGAAGATGAAATTATGACTAATTTTGAATATGATGCTTTATATGATGAATTGGTCGCTTTGGAAGAGAAAACGGGAGTCGTTCTCTCCGGAAGTCCTACGGTTCAAGTTGGATATGAAACCCTTAGTGAACTGCCAAAAGAAGCGCACATCGCCCCGATGCTTTCGCTTGGAAAGACAAAAGAACGGGAAGAACTGGTACAGTGGCTTGCTTCACGTGAAGGGTTGTTATCCTTAAAGTTAGATGGTTTAAGTGTCATCTTAACTTATCAGAATGGTTTCTTAGTAAAAGCGTTAACTCGCGGAAATGGCGAAATTGGTGAAGTGATTACTAACAATGCCAAAACATTCAAAAATATTCCTGCTAAAATTCCGTACACCGGAACTTTAGTTATTCGTGGAGAGGCATTGATCCGATATTCCGATTTTAAAGTATTAAATGAATCCTTTTCTGACATTCAGGAGAAATACAAAAATCCGCGAAATTTGTGCAGCGGCACAGTTCGTCAGTTAAATAATGAAATTACCGCAAAAAGAAATGTTCATTACTATGTTTATAACTTAATTCAGTCCGATTCGGAAATCAATTTTGATTATAAAGAAGAAGAGTTGATTTGGCTTGACAAGCAGGGATTTGACATCGTGCCTTATAAAAAAGTAACCGGAAAAAATATTCTTTCCGCTATTGACGATTTTTCTGAAACGATTACAAATGGGTTTGATTTGCCAAGCGATGGACTTGTTCTTACTTATAATGATATTTCTTATAGCCGGTCATTGGGAAGAACGGCTAAGTTTCCGAGAGACTCCATTGCTTTTAAATGGCAGGATGAATTGGCAGAAACAACGTTAACAGACATTGAATGGAGTGCATCTCGTACAGGGCTTATTAATCCGGTTGCGATTTTTGAGCCGGTTGAATTAGAGGGAACCACTGTAAGCCGCGCCAGTGTCCATAATGTAAGCATTTTAAAAGAACTGCAATTAGGAATCGGCGACAAAATCACAGTGTATAAAGCAAATATGATCATTCCGCAGATTCAGGAAAACCTGACAAAGAGCAATGCATTGTCAATTCCGCCCGTTTGCCCGGTGTGTCATCAGGAAACAGAACTTATCAATGAAAATGGTTCTGAATTTTTGTTTTGTCCAAACCCGAAATGCTATGCAAAAAAAATCAAAGCATTTACCCATTTTGTAAGCCGGGATGCCTTAAATATTGATGGATTTTCGGAAGCTACTTTGGAAAAATTTATTGATCACGGCTGGCTGCAAAAAGTTACCGATATTTTTTCGTTGTCACAATACAAAGAAGAAATTCAAAATTTAGATGGCTTTGGAGAAAAATCGTACGCGAATTTGATTCAAGCAATAGAAGACTCTAAACAAGTTACTTTAGAACGCGTTATCTACAGTCTTGGAATTAAGGGGATTGGCTTAAGCATGGCAAAATTAATCTGTCGGAAATATCCTCTTTCTCTTACCGAGTACAAAAATTTATCTGTAGAAGAGTTACTTTCTGTAGATGGCATTGGAGAAAAATTGGCTGAGTCCTTTGTAGAATATTTTGCCGATCCGGAAAATCAGGATCTCTTACAGCAATTAAGCAATATTCTTACCATTGCTTTGCCGGAAAAAATCGAATCCAATGCTTCCTTCGAAGGGAAAACATTTGTTATTACAGGAAGTCTTACTCACTTTACAAATCGTAACGAATGTAAAGAAAAAATTGAATCTCTCGGCGGAAAAGTAAGTTCTTCCGTAAGTAAAAATACTGCTTTTCTGGTTAATAATGATATTACTTCAAGTTCTTCAAAAAACAAGAAAGCCAAAGAACTAGGAGTTCCTATTATCACAGAAGACCAATTACTTGAAATGATTCAATAAAAATCTTGTTTTTGTATCATTTTGCCTTTATAAAGAATAATAATGGGAATGACGAGAAACGTTCCCATTATTAAGACGAGGCATACTGTCGAAGGAACATACTGTAATATTTCATTAATGGAGAACAGTTTTTTTCCGATGTAACATGAACTTATAAATAATATTGCCGGGCAAACCAGCCATTTTATCAAATCAATCTTTGTATATTTTCTTTTCACAAGATAATATCCATCTAAAATACTTATGAGAATCTGACTGACCAGCATCCCAAGTAAATACCCATATATGCCAAAATATGGGGTTGCCATAATCAAAGAAGCAATTCTCAGAACCAAACCAATAACCGTATTTCGAAAAGTTATCGAACTTTTTGACAATCCGTTTATGATGCTTGCCAGTGTCGTAGAAACATAAACAAAAGGGCAGATCATAGAAAGAAGAGAAAGCAATTTCCCGGAACGCGGATTATGAAAGAACATAGTTCCTATCTGAGGTCCAAAACATACGAAGACTGCCATGGCGATACAGCCAAGCAGAAGAGAGTACTTTATGGTTATTTGCGTTGTCCGCATTATTTTAGAGTTATCCTTTTCATAATATGCTTTGGATACTTCCGGAAGAAGCAATACCGACAGCGAATTTGTGATTGTTCCCGGAAATAAAATAAATGGAAGCACAATCCCCGTGGTTATTCCATATAGGGCAAAAGAATCGATTCGATTCAATCCGGAAAATTGCAGCATAATAGGAATTAGAACCGCTTCTGCCGCTGACAAAACCGAGATGGTAAGGCGCGTAGCGCTTAATGGGATTGCCTGCCCCAGCAGTTTTTTTATCAATTCTCCATACCTTGATTTAGAATTTTCTTTTTTCCCAGAAAATTCTTTTCGAATATTCCACATATTGTATATATTAGATGCCATTTCCCCTACAATTAATCCCAATACAGCAATTTCGCACGATATTGATTTTTGAAAACAGAAAAAAACGGCAACAACAAAGCCTACTCTGCAAAACTGTTCAATAATTTGTGTGATGGACGGTACTTTCGCATGACGTTTTCCATAAAAATACCCATTGATAATACTTGTAATTCCACAAAAAGGAAATATAACCGAGAGTATTCTTAACAATGGTGCCGTTTCTTTTGCAAACAGCAAATGAATACTTATCCAATCGGAAAAAGTAAATAAGAGAACGAATAATGTAATCGAACAACAAAGCGAACAGAAAATTCCACACTTTAATACACGTTTTGAATTTTTTAAATGGGGATCTGCAACCAATTGAGAAACAGCAGTCTGCAGACCGGAGGCATATAAAGTAAAGCATATCCCATAAATTGGAAATATCATCTGATATATTCCCAATTTGGTATCTCCAAGAAGATTGGCCAGAAATATACGATATAAAAATCCGATCACTCTGGTTATCACTCCGGCAACGGTCAGAATAATCGTACCTTTTAGCATTTTATTTTTCATATTCTGCTCCTTACTCATTTCCCAGCATTTACTTACATGATTTTCTGTATAAAATGTATATGATTGTAAAATATTTTATATGAAAAATTTTTAGATGTTGTATTTTACACCATTTTGTTGTATTATAGTTATAACTGTATGTGTACGAAACCAATTCATATAAAGGGGACGATAGCAAATGTCAAAACGAAATAAAATTTCCCTTGGGACTCCGACAGAAGAACTGCCAGAATGGACGCTTTCTCTGGATTTCACCGAGTCTCAGGATACAATAAAAGAGGAGAAAAAGCCTGAAAGTACCATTTCATCTGAAAGTACATTTTCCGAACCATCACCGCAGCCTGCTCAACCCGCAGTTTCCGGTCTTAGTTCCGGACTTAGTGGTGGCTTGAATACAGAATTTGTAATTGGAAATGATGATTCCACATCGGATGATAATTCTTTTTCCGAGCCACTTCCTTCACAAAATAATTTTGCCACAGAAAATGTATTGGATTTTGGTGGGGATACTTTATCAACGCAAGACATGGAAAGCATTACAACACTTGATATCTCAGATGATGCGGAGAAGGCAGACAGCATCTTAAATATCGGACAACCGGAACCGGAGCCTGTGCCTGAACCTGTTGCGGAAGTTACTCCTGAACCGGAACCTCAGCCAACACCGGAGCCTGTTGTAGAAGTTGTTCCTGAACCGGAACCTCAACCTGCGCCGGAACCTATTGTGGAAGTTGTTCCTGAACCGGAACCTCAACCTGCACCGGAACCTATTGTAGAAGCTGTTCCTGAACCAGAACCTCAACCTGCGCCGGAACCTATTGCGGAAGTTGTTCCTGAACCGGTGGATGTTGACAGCCAGTTATCCGATATGGCTAATTCTATTGTTTCAGAAGAAAATGAAGAACAAATATTATCGACGGCTGCGGATTTGCTTAAAAACGAACAAAACTCAGCAAGACCGGAAGATATTGAAATTATTGATGAAATGGATCATTCCACATCAGAAAATACGGACGATGTTTTGGCCTTGCTTAAACAATTAGATGTGTCTGAAAATTTACAAAGAATGCAGTCGGCAGCACAAGAAGATATTGCAGACGTTATCGAGCAGACAGAAGTAGACAATGAACTCGAAACTGCTGTTCCTTTGGAGAATCTTGACGTACTTATGCCAGCGGAACCACAGGAAAGTGCTAATCTTTCTGACCAGGAACCTGTGATTGAAGAGCCGGTTTCCGTGGAAACTCCGGTTCAGGATTCCATTCCTGTGGAGAATCTTGACGCACTTATGCCGGAGGAACCACAGGAAAGCGTTAATCTTTCTGACCTTGAACCAGTGATTGAAGAGCCGAAGGAAAACCAGGCAGAGCCAGTCATGGAAATTACCAATGACATGTTTGACATGGGCTATGATTTGGATGATGAACCACAGTATTCTGAGGAAAACATTGATTTAAGTGCATTCCAGGGAAGTATAAAAGATGCAGAGGAGATTAATAAACCTGCTTCGGATGCGCTTGATCTGGATGCAGCAGAAGCAGGCTCAACTTCCAGTTTCGATATGTCTAACTTAGTTGCGGCCGCCATGAATACATTAACACATCATGAAGAAGAAAACAGCCTTGCTGCAGAAAATGAAGAAACTTCAGAGAATAATTCGATGGAAGAGGCAGAGGGTACTTCCACTGCAGAAACTGCAGCAGAGCAGGAACAGCCGGATCCGTCAAAACTGGAAAAAGCCACGCTTGACTTCAGCGAAAACGACGATGAATCTCCAGATGCAAATCTTGATTTTGGCGAGGATGAAGATGAAACTCTATCTAATTTAGATTTTGTAGTAGAAGAAGAACCGGAAGAAGCAAATTTAGATTTCGAGTCCGATTTTGAATTTGACCCGGATACGAATTTAGATTTTACAGAAGAAGAGGAAGAAGATCCAGACTTTAATTTAGATTACAAAGAAGATGAGGATCCATTTGCGGAAACCTCATCTGAATTTGAAGAAGAAACACCGGAAGTTTCCTTTGAAGCAGAAGAACCTCAATCGGAACCGGAAGCACAGCTGCATTTTGAACAAGAGCCTCAATTGCAGCCGGAGGTAGCAGATTATCAATTTGAAGCCGAACCGGAGCCTGCTTTAGATTTTGAAGCAGATTTGGATACCGAAAATGCGATTGAAAGTCTGATTCCTCCGATGGACGATACATTATCCCATCAATTAGACGAAGTAATGACGGAATCTCAGGGAATAATAGCTGCTCCTACTATTGATGAGACAGATGTAGAAAACATTGCAAGTCCGCCAGAACCAGAGGAAGAAGTTGTTGAACCTGAACATACAGCAGTTTCTTCTGATACAGAGCCAGAAGCACAGGAACCGACACAGGAAGAAGTTCCATTTACACTTCACTTTGAACCTGTTAATCCGGATCAGGGTAGTTCTTTTGCCGAAGAAATGAATGACTTTGATGACGTTTCTTCTTTGATAATCGAAGATTATAACGAAGTTCCGACGGTTTCCAGTTTGGAAAAAGACCTGAAAAAACAGGAAAAAGAAAAGAAGAAAAACCGGAAAAAGAATGCGAAGAAGAAAGACGAGGGATTCTCACTTTCTTTGGATGAAATGGGCGAAAAACAGGGCAGCGAACCAGAAGAAAAAGAGAAATTTAAGTATTCTTCCAGCATGCCAATCCGTTCTACCAATATGCCGGAAATTCCAAAGCCAAAAGAGGAACCGGTTAAAGAACCGGAACCTGAGAAGTTTAAGTATTCTTCCAGCATGCCAATCCGTTCTACCAATATGCCGGAAGTTCCGAAACCAAAAGAGGAACCGGCAAAGCCGGCAGATACCCGGGAAGCCTCTTCTCAAACTGCTGCAGCCGGCTTGGAGGGTATTTCCAAAATCCAGTCAGTGACACCGGAAATGCTTGCGAAGGAAAGAAAAGAAACGGAGCATCTTGAAGATGTTCACACACATCACGAAGAAAAAGTATATGCAGAAAAGAATATTTACGACAATGGTACATTCCAGCGTGAATACTACCAGTTATATTATCAATAAAGAGAATTTACACAATTATGATATTCTCTGCATATTATAAGGATAGCAGAACCATAATATCCCATGTATAGCTCTCTATATGTGGGATATTTTTTAGCCAAATTTTATATTTTTTTTGAGAAATGTTATTGACAAAAAAAATAGCAAAGTTTATAATATTTTTAATCCCGATAAAAATGATAGGAATTAAAACAGTCGGACTTTTCCAATCCTTTTTATCTAGGAAGAACAACTGTAATTCCACTGTTCAAAGGAGGATTGCAATGAAAATTTCAACGAAAGGACGTTATGGTTTACGCGCAGTCATTGATATTGCGATACATGGGGATTCCGAGCCGGTTTCCTTAAGCGATATTGCCGTTCGTGAAGATATATCCGTCAGTTATCTGGAGCAGTTAATTGCCAAATTACGCCGGGCGGACATCGTAACCAGCGTTCGCGGGGCAAAGGGTGGTTATTCGCTTGCCAAGCCCAAAAATGAAATTTCTGTTGGAGATGTACTAAGAGCATTAGAAGGGGATCTTGCACCGGTAAACTGCTCAGAAGTCATTGAAAACGGAAGCCCCTGCAAAGAATCCAAACAATGCGTTTCCAAACTGGTATGGCAGCGCATTAGCGAGAGTATCAACAATGCTGTAGATAGTCTTACGATTTCTGATTTACTCGAGGAATCAAATTCAGATAAAATCTGCGGCTGTCAATAGAGAAAGGAGATCACAATGAGTAAATTTGTGTATTTAGATAATGCAGCAACAACATCAACAAAAAAAGAAGTCGTTGATGCTATGTATCCATTTTTTACAGAGAGCTTTGGAAACCCATCCAGTGTATATGATTTTGCCGCCAAAAACAAAAAAGCGGTAAATGACAGCAGACAGACCATCGCCGATGCGCTTCATGCCGATGTACGTGACATTTACTTTACCGCAGGCGGAAGTGAATCTGACAACTGGGCATTGATTGCCACTGCAGAAGCTTATGAAAATAAAGGAAAGCATATTATTACATCAAAAATCGAACATCATGCTATTTTGCACACCTGTGATTATTTGGAATCCCGTGGTTTTGAGATTACTTATATTGATGTCGATGAAAATGGTATTTTGAAATTAGATGAATTGAAAAAAGCAATTCGCCCTGACACAATTTTAATTTCCGTTATGTTTGCCAACAATGAGATTGGAACTATTCAGCCAATCAAAGAAATCGGTGAAATTGCCAAAGAACACGACATTTTATTCCATACAGATGCGGTTCAGGCATTTGGTCAGATTCCGATCAATGTCGATGAACTTCATATTGATATGCTGAGTGCCAGCGGACATAAACTCCACGGACCAAAAGGAATCGGTTTCTTGTATATTCGCAAGGGTTTGAAGCTTCGTTCTTTTATTCACGGTGGCGCACAGGAAAGAAAACGTCGTGCCGGTACCGAAAATGTACCGGGTATCGTAGGACTTGGAAAAGCCGTTTCCATCGCCGTAGAGACTATGGATGAACGAATCAAGCATGAAACAGAAGTCCGCGATTATATGATTGAAAAAATCAAAAAGACCATTCCGTATTGCCGATTAAATGGTGACCGCACAAAGCGTCTTCCAAATAATGTAAACTTTAGTTTTCAGTTTGTCGAGGGCGAGTCTCTGTTGATCATGTTAGACATGGAAGGAATTTGCGCATCCAGCGGATCTGCTTGTACTTCCGGATCTTTGGATCCTTCTCACGTATTATTGGCAATTGGTCTTCCTCACGAAATTGCACATGGTTCCCTTCGTATGACATTAAGCGAAGAAACCACCATTGAAGATGCCGACTATGTAATCGATAAATTGCAAGGCATCGTTGCAAAATTGAGAAGTATGTCTCCATTGTACGAAGATTTTGTAAAGAAAAATGCAGCAAAATAAGGAAAGGATGTATCGTAATGTATAGCGAAAAAGTAATGGATCATTTCAGTAATCCAAGAAATGTAGGAGAGATTGAAAACGCAAGTGGTGTTGGTACCGTTGGAAATGCAAAATGCGGTGATATCATGCGTATGTATTTAGATATTGACGATAATGGTGTAATTCAGGACTGCAAGTTTAAAACTTTTGGCTGTGGTGCTGCTGTGGCAACAAGTAGTATGGCAACCGAATTGGTAAAAGGAAAAACCATTCAGGAAGCAATGGAAGTAACCAACAAAGCCGTTATGGAGGCATTGGATGGACTTCCTCCGGTAAAAGTTCATTGTTCCCTTCTTGCAGAAGAAGCCATTCATGCAGCCCTTTGGGATTATGCAGAAAAACATGGGATTAAGATTGAAGGATTATCAAAACCAAAATCCGATATTCATGAAGGGGAAGAAGATACCGAGGAAGAGTACTGATTCCGGATTTTATAAAAAATCAAAACACCGTAGATTTCCAAAATAGGGATCTACGGTATTTTTAATCAAAAAGAATGAAATTGGCGAACATGATCCTTTACTGACACACAGCCGGAAAATCCAGCCTTTTGTGCCAGCATGGCCGCACGGTCAAAATCAGCCGCCACGCGGGAAATATCGTGAGCATCCGATCCAAAGATAATATTTTCGCCCCCAAGTTCTCGGAATCGTTTTATAATCTCAAAGCATGGATTTGGCATAATTCCATCATTTTTATATCCGGATGTGTTGATCTCCAGGATAATATTTCGCTCAAGAATAATCTTTAAGATTTCATCAATAAGCTCTGCATATTTTTCATAGTGATAAAACGCATAGCCGGAAGGGAGATAACGTGTAATGTAATCCAAATGCCCAACGGTATCAATTTGAATCTCTCCCAAATTTTTAAGCTGTTCATAGGTTGTTTCAAAATATCGTTTCAGGCCGTTTTCCTCGCCATAACTTTCCCAAAAATCCGGATAATAAGGATCCATGTTTTCCACCAGATGAATAGATCCGATACAATATTCCAGATCACAACGTTTGCTCAATGCCACATTTTCCTCATAGGCATCGGATTTTAACCCAATTTCCACACCGGTATGAATTTCAATCTGTTCTTTATATTTTTCACGTAGAACAGCAATGGTTTCCCGATATTTCTCAAAATCAAACTGGAACGGTTTTTCACCTTTCCCAAGTTTCCAGTCATAGGTGACCGGAAACCGGTAATCCATATGATCGGTAAAAGTAATTCCGCAGAGTTTTCGCCGGATTGATTCCCGGATCATATTTTCCATCGGTTCTTCACTATCCGTTGAAAACTGTGTGTGCATATGTGCATCGTATTGAACCATATTTCTTCCTCCTAATGAACTTCCTCAATGCCATCGATATCCGGAGATACCACCATGGAATAATTTGTATAATAAACGACAAATCCGGGTTTGCTTCCATTTGGTTTCTTGACATTTTTCTTTTGCGTGTAATCAATCTCAACTTTGTCCGAAGATGCTTTTTGTGAAAAATGTGCCGCCAGACTTGCCGCCTCTTCAAATGTCCGTATCGGCGGTTCCTCGCTATTGCACTGGACAATGACATGCGAACCCGGTGCCTGTTTTACATGAAACCACCAATCATTTCCGGTCGCTGTCTTAAACGTCAGCATATCATTCTGGTAGTTGTTTTTTCCTACATACATGTCATATCCATCACTCGAACGGAAGTGAAGCGGCTTGCTTTTTGGCATTGCCTTGCTGTTTTTATTTTTCTTTCCGGCATGGCTTTTCATATAGCCGCTGTCGATCAGTTCCTGTTTGATCAGCTGAAGATCTTCCTCCTGTCTGGCAATATCGAGCGCCGTAAGAATGGTCTCCAGATGATCGATCTGCATCTGCGTTTCCTCAATCTGAACTGTAACCGCTTCAAAGGTTCGCTTTAACTTATTATAACGGTCAAAATATTTATTGGCATTTTCTGCCGGCGTTTTCGTTGGATCGATAGGAATCGAGAGTTCCGAGCCATCATAATAACTCGTACAGTGCAGCACCTTGTCCTCCGGCGACAGCTGGTAGCCATACGTATTAATATGTTCGCCGTATACTTTAAAACGTTCCCGTTTTTCGGTGTCTTTTAACTGCTTGCGCTGAATGTCGATCTTTTTCTGATCACGCTCCAGAAGATTGGTTACATTTTTACGCAAATCAGCGGATTTCTGGCGGATTCTCTGAATCGTTTCCTTTTCCCCATAAAACACTTCAATCATCCTGCTGACCGATTCAAACGAACGATGTTCATATCCTTCCGCATCATATCGTTTCATCTCAAACGCTGAAAACTCAACCGGTTCCTCGTTATGAAACACAATTTCCGGTTCGAAATTTCCCTTTTTTACATGTTCCATCAAATCACGCAGAGAGGAGAGAAGCGCGGACAATTGATTCCCATTGCAGGAAGCAAAAGGAGCATCCCCATCCAAATGACAGCGGTAAGCCACCTCCTGCGCCATGGAAAAACTAAACCCAGTAAGATAATTACACAATCCCTTTGCAATTGACACCGGCTGTTTTGTCAGTTCTGTCATCCACAATTCCGTCGTAAGTTCAAAAGGATTATGTTTTTCGCGCGTATTTGGAATAAAATACGTCCTTCCCGGCAACACTTCACGTACAGAGCTTACCAGAGCCGAAACATGCCGGATACTGTCCACGATCTTATTTTCTTCATCCAAAAATATAATATTACTGTGTTTTCCCATAATCTCAATGACAAGATTGCGGTGCACCAAATCTCCAAGTTCATTTCTGTTTTCAAATTCTATAAAAATAACGCGTTCCAGTTCATGCTGATAGATACGGCAGATCCGTGCACCACTTAAATGTTTTCTTAGCAGCATACAAAAATTAGGTGCTGTAAGAGGCGCCACCTTGCTTTTATCAGTCAGATATATAAGTGGGAGAGAAGGGCTTGCCGATAGCACCATTCTCCAGGTTTTACGATTGTTTTTAACAGCGAGGATTAATTCATCCTGCTCTGGTTGTGAAATTTTCTGTAAATGACCACCTGTCAATCGATCCGACAGTTCTTTTGTCAGAGCAGCCATCAAAAAGCCATCAAAAGCCATATTAAATTCCTCCGTCATATATTTCTTTTCTCATTATACTATAATCAGCGGACAGGGTCAAACTTCAAAATTTCAAAAAAACTCACAGAAATCTTGACTTATGAGCCGTTCTCCTTTATAATAATACGGAATGCATAGATTCATTTTTAAATATTGGAGGACGTTATGATAAGAAGTATGACAGGCTACGGCCGTTATGAAGCTGAAAATGAAGAATCCCGACTGGTTGTTGAGATCAAGTCGGTAAATCATCGTTACTGCGATATTTCTATACGACTTCCAAAAAATCTGAATCCTTTTGAAAATATCATCCGTAAACAATTAAAAGACCGGATCAGCCGTGGAAAAATTGATGTATTTGTAACGTATGAAAAAGTCTCGAAAGCCGAGGGTAGTATTACGTATCATCCCGATATGGCACAGGCTTATGTTCAATTGATACAACAGTTATCCGATGATTTTTCTCTGAAGCCCGGTTTGGATGCTGCCGCGTTATCCCGTTATCCGGATGTATATACGATGGAGGAAGCGCAAGTTGACGAAGAAAAACTTCAAAAACTGGTTTACGAAACCGTAGATGGAGCATTGACAAACTTTATTCACTCCAGAGAGATCGAAGGTGAATTATTAAAAGTTGATCTGCTGAAAAAACTTGAATTTTTAGCGGAACTTGCAGAAAAAATTGAGAAACGCTCTCCGGAAGTATTTGCCGAATACAAAGAACGGCTTACTGCCAAAGTTAATGAAACACTGGCAGATGGCAATTTAGACGAAAGTGTTCTGGCGACAGAGCTGGTCATCTATGCAGATAAAATCTGTGTGGATGAAGAGTTGGTACGCTTAAAGAGTCATATCAGCCATATGCGTGACACACTTGAAAAAGAAGAAACCGTTGGCCGTAAACTGGATTTTATTACGCAGGAATTAAACCGCGAGGCAAATACGACATTATCAAAAGCCAATGATATTGTTATTGCGGATCTTGGTATCATGCTGAAAACGGAAATTGAAAAAATCCGTGAACAGATACAAAATCTTGAATAGTTTTGGGAAAGGACGGCACTCATGGCTTTTATCAATGTTGGATATGGAAATATTGTTAATACAGAAAAAATCATCAGCGTGATCAATTATGAGGCAGCTCCCATAAAACGCATGGTTCAGACAGCAAAAGATGCCGGCCTTGCCATCGATGCTACCTGCGGCAAAAAAACAAAAGCTGTCATTGTTATGGAAAACCAAATGATCGTATTAAGTTCGCTATTACCGGATACGATCACAAACCGATTAAATAATAGTTGAGGCAACGATTCAGCCCTCCCACATTGATTCTGAATCGTTACCAGTTAATAAAAATAGATTGGAGATTGCAATGAAAAAAGGTATTCTTACTGTCGTTTCTGGATTTTCCGGAGCAGGAAAAGGTACGATCATAAAAGAACTTCGAAAAAAATATGACTATGAACTGTCGATTTCCGCCACAACCCGCAAGCCCCGCAAAGGCGATGTTGATGGTGTCGATTATTTTTTCAAAACAAGGGAAGAATTTGAACAGATGATCGAAGAAAACAAATTGATTGAATGGGCAGAATACGTAGGAAATTACTACGGTACGCCAAAAGAATATGTAGAACAGCAGCTGAAAGCCGGAAAAGATGTCCTCTTAGAGATTGAAATGCAGGGCGGTATGTTAGTAAAAAAACAATTTCCGGATGCTATGCTTGTCTTTGTAACTCCACCAAGTGCAGAAATATTAAAGGACCGGCTGACCGGTCGTGGCACTGAGAGTGCGGAAGAGATTGAGCGCCGGTTACACCGTGCTTCTGAGGAAGCAGATTTTATGAAACAGTATGATTATATTCTGGTAAATGACTCACTGGAAGCGGCGGTAGAAGACCTCCATCACCTCATTCAGTCTGGACATCATAAAACCGCATATTGCGCTGAATTGATCAAATCAATGACGCAGCAGTTAAATACATTGGTAGGTAAATAAAGAAGGGAGATCAACATGAATCAGACAGATACAGAACGGGAAGAAGAGAACATACCTGAAACTGCCAAAACAATTGAGAAAAATGCAAAAAAAGAAAAGAAAAAGCGCTCGAAAGTCAGTTATGCGATAGAATATGCTATTTATGTGGCATTGATTCTCTTATGTATATTCTGGGTACCAGAACATGTCCTTCAGCGAACTGTAGTAAAAGGGGAATCCATGGAAAATACACTTCATACAAACGAGAGTTTGCTGGTGGAAAAAGTTTCCTATCATTTTAAACAGCCATCGCGTTATGACATTATTGTATTCTATCCATATGGAAAGAATGGTGATGAAGTTCCGGAAAGTATGAAAGATCAATTGGAAATTGATAATACGGCTTCCGGAGACCAAGAAGAAGATTCCGAATTGTATGTAAAACGTGTATTTGGTCTTCCAGGGGAAAAAATTCAAATTATTGGAAATGACATTTATGTCAATGACAAAAAAATTGATGATCCTTATGCGAAAAATGTGATGAAAGACGAAGATGCCGGTGTGGCATCTGAACCGATCACATTGGGCGAAGATGAATATTTTGTTCTTGGTGATAATCGCGAAGTAAGCCTAGACAGCCGCGAACTTGGCCCGATCAAAGAAAAAAATATCGCTGGTCACGTTGTTTTGCGTATCTGGCCGCTTAAGAAATTTGGAACACCATAATGAATGGATACAAAGATAAAAAACAGATATAGAAATTATGTGGAAATTTGAAAGGAGATCTTTATTATGTTACACCCATCTTATAATGATTTAATGAACGTCGTAAACAGTGATGTTGAACCGGGAGAACACCCGGTAGTTAACAGCCGTTATTCCATCGTACTGGCAACCGCAAAACGTGCCCGTCAGCTTATTGCCGGTTCCCAGCCTCTGGTATCGGGAAAATATCCAAAACCTCTCAGTATTGCAATTAAAGAATTGTCCACTTCTGCAATTAAAATTGATACAGAAGAAGAGGCACGCGCAAAGAGAGAAGCTGCCGCACTTGCTGCAGAGCAGGCCGCTACAGCAACAGAAACCGTAGATTCTGACGAGCCGGAAACAGAGGTTACAGAGGAAACTGCAACAGAAGAAACGGATACCGAAGCTTAAATACTTTAAGAATGCTTGATACAGGCAGCCAGTCCTTGAATTCGTTCGGGGATTGGCTGCCTTTTATTTTCTTTTTTTCGTAACTATTAGGATTTTTTCAAAAAAACAATTGACAAACGCACGTTCGTGTAGTATGATAGCATCATAAACAAACGTTCGGATTATTTGTTCGGATGTTATGTTCGATTCATTAGTTGTTATGTTTTACTATCCTAAGGAGTGATTTGTTATGAACAGAAGAAGGAAAATGTCGATTTTACACTGTCTCTTAGTTGTTTTTATTATTCTTGGATGCTTTGCCGTATTCCAGAACATTAATGCAAAGATAACCACAACCTCCAAAATGACCGTTAGCAGATATGAATCTGTTCTTGTGTATGAAGGAGATTCCGTTTGGTCAATCGCGAAAGATCATTTGAAAGATACTGATGAAGAGCAGCTGGCCTCTTATGTAGAAGAAATTAAAGAAATAAATAACATTTCTCAGGAAGGAATGATTTACGCCGGACGTTATCTTGTCCTTCCTATTTATGAGAAAATTGAGTCTATTTAACAAGTGTATTATTACCCCCTGCCATAATTGTGCCAAGAAGAATTGCTACAATTTTAGAAAAAGATGTGACATAACCGTTACATAAAGATAATACTACTATAAAGGGGCGAACTTACAATGAACACACCAAAAGCAACACCATTTCGGAAAATACTTTTTTCTTTCCTGACTTTACTTTTATTCGGAATCCTTTTCTTTCCTGCCACCAGCCAGGCGGCGACTCTTAAAGTGAAGTTAAATGGCAAAACCACCTATTATAGAAAGACACAGTCTATCGTAAGATATCAGAACAAGACCATTACAAAAAGTTCTCGTAAGGGGCTTACCATTAAAGGCACACGCATGGTATCTTACAAAGATGTTTTTAAAAAGGGCTTGAAGGTAAAAACATCTTATAAATCCTCTAAAAAAAGACTTACTTTTTCACGCAATGGAATTAAAGTAACCCTTACTGTCGGCAGTAAAAATGCTTATGTAAACGGGAAAAAATATCGCTTAAGTGTTGCGCCGACTAAGGTAACTTATGTTCGTAAACGAACCTCTACAATATTAGTACCTGCAAAATTTTTATGTAAACATCTCGGCTTTCAATATAGGGCAAAGGGTTCTATTTTAACAATGACAAAACAATTTATGTACTCTTATCAGGAAAAAGATGCAAAAACTGTTGTTTATTCTAATTCCTTTACATTTAACGACAAATCTAACAAATTGACTTCCATGCCGGCACTAAAAATATCCGGTTCAATGTATTTACCTGCGGAAGAAACATTAAGTAATGTTATCGGTTTAAATTACAATTATAATGCGGATACCCAGACACTCGATATAGAAAATACGGTTACGAATAAAAAGGTAAAATTGGTTTTAAATGAAACAACAATGACCGTAAATGGGGCACCGGTTTCTCTTTCCACACCGATGTATCTTGTCACAAGAAAAGATAAGAACAGTGAAGTTTTATGTATTCCTGCCAAAAAAGTTCTGACGGCACTTGGATATTCCTACAAATGGGATAAGAAGAAGACATTGATCTCTGTTCATGATTTGATTTATTTTGACTGGACAGCAGATACAAAAAAAGCAACCGATGCATCTGTTAATTATATTACTGCTGCAAAAGCAACTTATAACCCAGCGATCCAATGTATTTCTTTTGAAATCAAAGGTACGAAAACAGACATTATGGATCAGGTTGCCGTTGCTAGAAGTGGAAAAGTAATTACCGTTACTATCCCAAAAACTTCCAAATATCTACTTGAACAGTTTTCCTTTGCGAAGTTTGTATCTGAAATTGAAAAATTTGAAGTCGTAGAAGATGGAAGTGATACGATTACTATGCAGATTTCCTGTTTTGGAGAATCTGATTTTGCTTATTCTTCTCTGGATGGAACACTTACAATCAATATCATGGGAGAGTATGTAGGAAATTATGCCTTAAAATTCAAAAAGCCTGCAGGAGTAACGATTAACTCAGTAAAAAATGAAGATTTGTACCAAAGCAATAAATTCAAGATTATAGTTCCCGGAAATCAGATCGACTTTTATAATCAAAATCCAATTGCGATCAGCAGCAATGTAGTTACCGGAATTTCTACTGCTTTGGTAAACGGTAATACAGAAATCACCGTCAATACCTCAAAACTTCAGGGGTATAAAATATATGAAAAATCTGACTCCTTTGTAGTTGCGATCGGCGATCCTCGTACGATTTATAAAAATATCGTCGTATTAGATGCAGGACACGGTGGATATGATTCCGGTGCAACTCATAATGGAACCAAAGAAAAAGACCTTAACTTTAAGATCATTTACACCTTAATGAAAGGTTATTTTTCCTCCAATGCCCCTGAAACCAAAGTTTACTGGAGTCGAAGTTCCGATGTATTTGTTACTTTGTCTAAACGAGCTGCTTTTGCAAGTAAAGTGGGCGCAGATATTTTTGTCAGCCTTCATATGAATTCAGCCTCTAGTTCCAGTGCTAACGGAACAGAAGTATATTATACTGCAACGAATAACGCAAGCAGTTTTTCAGGCGTAAACAGTAAAATCATTGCTACTTTATTTAAAAACAACCTGGTAACAAGACTTGGCACTACAAACCGAGGAGTAAAAACAGCAAAATATTATGTCACAAATCATAATACTGTACCCGCCGTTTTGATCGAACTTGGATTTATTTCCGGAAGCCGCGATTATGCAAAGTTAACAAATCCGTCATTCCAAAGTAATTCCGCTAAGGTTATATATGATACGATCAATGAAATATTTACAACCTATCCAACAGGGCGTAAATAAAACAATTTCCTCAAATTAATCCTTAATAAAAAAGAACCGGAACGCCTATTCCATTAAGCATTCCGGTTCTTTTACTATCATTTCATTACGCGTTCACTTATTTTTCTTTTCGCAGGGAAACTGCTTTGGCAGCCATTCGCTTTCGATCTTCACCAAGCGCCGCATAATGCTTTCTCGTCGTATTTACATCATTATGGCCTAACACTTCAGCCACCAGATAAATATCGCTTGTTTCGCGATATAACGACGTTCCATAGGTACTTCTCAATTTGTGAGGTGTAATATGTTTGATTGAAGTAATCTGACTTGCACAATCTGTCACCAGATTTTCTACCGACTGTACACAAATTCGTCTTTTTTGTGCAGAGAGGAAGAGTGCATGTTCATGTCCCTCCTTGGTAACAATATGTTTGCGCTGTTCCATATAATTGAACAATGCCTCCGCCACTTCATCACCAAAGTAGACAAAATCTTCCTTTCCTCCTTTTCGTATGATCCGGATACGGTTATTTTTAAAATCGACATCTTCAACATCCAATCCCACGCATTCCGAAACACGAATACCGGTTCCAAGCAGAAGAGTAAAGAGTGCCAGATTCCGCACTTTATTCTTTTCAAAATAAACCTTTTTCATCCCGGACATTTTTTCGCCACCATGTTCGACATAGTCTAATAGATCCGCCACTTCATCATATTCCAGACGAATAATTTCTTTTTTATGAAGTTTTGGCATATCCACGATCAAAGTAGGATTATTAGAAATCAATTCCCGTTTATAATAATAGGCATAAAAGCTTCGTAATGCGGCCAATTTTCTATGTAATCCCTGTTCCTGATTTGTATGTGTTTTCCCCTCGTCATCCACATATAACTTCAAATATTCTAAATATTCTTCAATATCAACCGCCTGTAATTTCTCAAGATCCTGTAATTGGATTTCTTTAATTTCTTTATTTTTAAAATAAGGATTCGACTGAATTAAAAAACGAAAAAACAACCGGATATCATACACATAAGATATTCTGGTCTTGGCAGAAGTATTTGGTTCAATCGCTCGAAAAAAATCTTTGCTAAAGCGCGGCATCGTTTCCAACACCTCGCGTAATTTCAGTGTATTTGCATTTATGTTTTCCTCATGATAAGTCACACGATTCTTAGCAGCCATGGCCATTCCCTCCTTTATAATATAAGTATACCACATTCTTTTAAATTTGTATACCTCTTTTTGAAAAACTGGAGTTTGTCCAATAGAGGTATGTAACAGATATCTATGCGCTATTTATTGACTCCGCATAGCAAGCCCGCCAAACGGTGATTTCCCGGCTTTTAGTATTAAAAAAAGACATATCACAATGGGTATGTCTTTTTCTTTTAATCCTGATTGTTTTGAATGATCTTTTGCAGTTCAAATAATTCCTCAGTCGTCAATTTTTTATTTCCAATATACTCTTGTATAAAGCAGGTAAAAGAATTATGATACAGATTCTTCATCAAAACTGAAGTTTCAATTTCCTGAACATCTTTTTTAGATATCGCCGGACGACATAAAAAACCTGGATCCTCACGAGTAATTGCGCCTTTATCAATCAAACGTTTGATATATGTATAGGTCGTATTTTTTTCCCATCCAATGTATTCTTTAATAATTTTCGAAATATCTTTTGCAGCGAGAACTTTGTTGCTCCACAGCAACTCCATAACGTTTAATTCCCCTTCATGTAAGCGTATTTCCTTTTCTTTTTGCTGGCTCATTTCTTATCATGCCTCCTCCTAAGCCATATTCGCGTTTATTCTTCAAGTGTAGAATCGCGCACGGCGCACAAAATCAAGAAAGTAATTTTATTCTACTACAATAGAACTCCCACGTCAAGGGCATTTTTCAACAATTTTATGCCAATGTTTTTAGTAACTTTTCAAAATAATCCGGAAGCGGTGCTGAAAATTCCATGTATTCTTCAGTTGTAGGATGAATGAATCCAATGGTTGCCGCATGCAATGTCTGCCCCTGCAAATTCTTAAATTTGCTATTTACAGGACCATATATCTCATCGCCTAAAAGCGGATGTCCGATATGTGACATATGAACACGGATTTGATGTGTTCTGCCGGTTTCTAATCGGCATTCAATATAATTGAATTTATGATTCAGATGATCCAAAACCTTGTAATGCGTTATCGCTTCCTTGCTGTTCTTTTCCGTTACCATACGTTTTTTGCGATTTGTCGGATGACGGCCAATCGGCGCATTGATCATCCCCTCGTCTTCTGAAAAATTATTGTAAACGATGGCACGGTAACTTCGCGTGATTGTATGGGCACGCAGCTGATCTGCAATTTTCTGGTGTGCCTTATCATTTTTACAAACGATCAATGCTCCTGTCGTATCTTTGTCGATACGATGAACAATCCCCGGACGCAGCACACCATTGATTCCGGACAAATTGTCACGGCAATGGTACAAAACCGCATTGACCAGCGTACCTTCATAATGTCCCGGTGCCGGGTGAACGACCATTCCTTTTGGTTTATTGACCACCAGAACATCATTGTCTTCATATAAAATATCTAACGGAATATCCTGCGGTTTGATCTCCAGTTCCTTTGGATCCGGAAGAGAAACATTTACAATGTCACTTTCCTGAACCGCTGTTTTTGTTTTTGTCTGTATATTCTTATTAATAGTAACTCTACTTTCTTTGATCAGTTTCTGTATGTAGGATCGCGACAGATCCATGCATCTTCCGGCAATATACTGATCCAGACGCAATCCATCCTCTTCTGCTGTTACTTCGTATTGCAACTCTCGTTTCATGTTCCATCAATCCTCTTTTTCAAAATCATCTTTATAGCGGAATATTAACGCATATAAAAGCAGTACAGCGGCAATGGTAACATAACAGTCTGCCACATTAAAAACCGGAAAATCAATGGCGGAAACATAGATAAAATCGACTACGTAGTGATGCCAAAAACGATCGATGCAATTTCCCAATGCCCCAGCTGCTAACATGCAGAAAATAATTCGTAAAAACAAAAATCTCTTTTCATAAGATAATTTGAAATAAGCATAAAAAATAACACCTAAGATCAATAGAGAAAAACATCCGAGGATCCAGGTGCTATTTTGAAAAAGCCCCCAGGCAGCTCCTTTATTTTCCAAATAATGCAATTCTAAAATATTGGGAATGATTGTAACATCATTCCCAATTAAATACATAGATGCTATTTTCTTTGTCAATTGATCCAAGAAGATAAGGAAAACAAAAAGTACCGCCATCGTAATATGGGTTTTTCTTTTTGAAATTATCGTCATTAATCTTTATTCCTTTCCATTTTGTAAATTGATCAGAAATCCACCGATCCTAAAAACTCAAAAGGGTCATCTGTTTTCTTTTCTTTATTATTCATATTCAAATCCTGAAGCAGGGAATCCAGTGTCGGAACAAGGTCCTCATTTTTTGCCACCTTGTCTTCCGGTTCAAGCTGATCCACCGTTTTCGGCTGCTCCTTTTCTTCCAACTCATCATCCATAGACGTGAATGTTACATCAATCGGTTTTACCGGTGTCGCATTTACAGGCGTGGTAACTGCTGCTTCCGTTACTGTTTTCACAGATTCTTCCGGTATTTTTACCGTTTCTTTTTCTTCTTTTGCCTCTTCCTTAACTGTTTCCGCTGCTTCTTCTGCAGGTACCTCCGGCTGAGTTTTCTCTTGTTGTTCTTGAGGCGGTATTTCCGGTTCCTGCTCTTTTACCGCTTCCAGTGTGTCACGGAGATCGATCGTGTCGGCACTTAAAATCTCTGCTGTACGATCTTCCTCAGACATTTCCGTGGTTTTCGGTGCAATTTGTTTTTCTTCTGCTTTTACCGGTTCTGCAGCCACAGTAATTTCATTGTCCTTTTCTTCTGCCGGAGTACTTTCTGCTTTCGTATCCGCCCGGCTGTCTTTTACAGTCCCTTCCGGCTTTTCCTGTGTGGAAACGGTTTCTTCTCCTGCCGCTTTCGATGAATCCAGATCTTCCGGTTTATGGATATCAAATTCCGATCCTTCAACCAGTTGAAGTTGTGCGCTGGCAGCCTCTTTTAACTGTAATTTGTACTGATTAAACTGCTGGATCAGCTGCATTGATTTTTCACGAATTTTCTGATACTCTTCCTCGGCATTGTTAATAATTTTATCCGCATGCAGATGCGCTGCTTTTTCAATCGATTCTGCTTTTAAAATGGCAGCATCTTTGGTCTCTTTCGAAGTCTTTTCAGCAAGAATCAACGCCTTCTGCAGTGTCGTCTCGATGGATCGATAATACTGCACACCGTCACTCAATGTCTTGATCTTACTATTGAGATCATCACGTTCTGCCTGCATCTCACGCTCTTTATTACGGAGTTGTTCTGTCAGTTTTGCATTTTCTTCCGTCAATTGTTTATAATTGTCAAATACCAGTTCAAGATAAGCATCCATCTCATCTTTTTCGTATTTCTTTCGTTTTGCCTCTACTTTTTTATTTTGTAATTCAATTAAAGATAACATACATATTTCCTCCTGAATGCATTAAAATTCACGGTTAATGGTAGGCATGGTATCCGACTGCTCTTTAACATGGTCTAATGTATCTCCACTAATGTCTACCTGCTCTGGCGTAAAAATAAAAACATATTTTGAAATCTGGTGATATTTTCCATTAATTGCATAAATACAACCGGAAATAAAATCCATAATACGCTGTGCATCATCGGCATCAAATCCTTCAAGATTTACTACAACCGGTTTTGACTCCAATAGTGTATTACATATTTCCTGTGAATCTTCAAAAGAAGATGGGAATATAATCTTTACCTCTGAAATGGTTCGATTCAGGGAAACTACTTTTGGTTTTGGTCCGCGGAATCCACCCATTTTTCCTTTTTCTTCCGATGGTTCTTTTGCGGTATTACGGCTGCTTCTGGCAGATGTCGTACGCTGCGGTGTCTCTTCTTCATAATCATCTACATAGTTTTCGAATTCATCTTCTTCATCCATACCATCTAAATTAAAAAAATTAATAAGTCCTTTTAAACTCATACGATCAAACCCTCTCTATCTGTATCTTAATATTGTCTGCTTCCAAATATACCGGTACCAACACGGACATAAGTTGCTCCTTCTTCAATGGCAACCTCATAGTCTCCGGTCATACCCATAGAAAGCTCATTCATACTAATATTATCAATGTTTTTGGCGTTGATGTCAACTAGTAATTTACGTAAATTTTGAAAATGTATCCGATTTTCTTCCGGATTTTCCACAAATGGTGCGATTGTCATAAGACCGCGTATCTTAACGTTCGGAAATTTCGCGATTTCACGGATTACTTCTTCGGTCTCTTCCGGCATCAATCCAAATTTTGACTCTTCTTTGGCAACATTTACCTCGATCAATATATTGGCAGTTTCACCGATTTTTTCATATTCTTTCTGAATCTGCTCTGCCAGACGAAGAGAATCTACCGAATGAATGCGGGCAACTTTTCCGGCAATCTGGCGAACCTTGTTACGCTGCAAATGACCGATCAGATGCCATTCTACGTTTTTCGGAAGTTCCACTTCCTTTTTTACAATTTCCTGTACTTTATTTTCACCAAAAATTGAGACACCTGCCTGCATTGCTTCCTGCATCATCTCAATCGGCTTCGTTTTACTAACTGCGATCAACGTGACATCGCTTCGAGAACGTCCACTTCGTTCACAGGCTTTCTCAATCTTTTCTTCTACTTTTTTTAAGTTTTCTGTTACCATTTTTCTTCCTCCTAACGGCTGATTTATTGTATAAAATCATTTTCATTTAGCAGTTTTGGATTTACCACAATGTGGTCATAATTGGAGATTCCTCCGCTCGTATTTGGCGATACAATCGTATACTCATTATTTTCATATATTTTTTCAATCTTCCGGAATTGACAGTATCCGGTATTTACACAGTAAACCCCTTCCACACTTTCCTGCGTGCTCAGTGTAACCAGATCTGTCGTAACAGGATCTACAATCGTATCTCCGGGCGCCAGAATTGTGTCATTGACATAATACTTATCATCCTTCACACTCGCATTTTCTAGCGAGACAAACGTTTTTATTTCTTTTCCGGACTTATCGTAGGCCACTTTTAAGACCCCCGGAACATTTGCCTCTTCTATCTTTTGTGAACCATTTGTTACATACTCTTTTGGTATCACGGTCATTTTTTTCTTAATAATGGAAGAATTTGGAATTTTATATCCGGTTGCCGCATTGAGATTTAACTCAACATCAAGATAGCGGTCATTTAAGTATCTTCCCATATAACGTCCGGAGGACAATACAGCAAACTGCGTTCCGGCATTTTCCTGAAATGTAAGGGAGCAATTAAAGGAAACCTGATCCTTTTTTACTGTTATGCGGACAGTTGTCTGGTCTTTCAATTTCTGATACAGCGTATCCGTAAGCGGAACGACAATCTTCCATTCATCACTCGTTACTAATTTATAAACCGGTATATCGGCTTCGACTTTCTCAGAGGAACTCAGCTGGTCTCTCTCAACGGAAGTCGTATCTTTAAACAGATCCGGATTGATTCGGTCCAAGGTAATATCTTCATAACCATCTACCGAATACGAAATCACCCCCGGATTTGCCGCCTTGGATTTCACGATTTCATCGGATTTAGATGCTTCGGACAACTGTTTTTTTATATCACTGTACAGATTGCTGCGGCTTTGTTCAAATATCGTATTTTCAATGTCATAATGGAAATCTTTTACTGTATAATAACTTGCCTGATTGTAATTGCTATAGTAATCACTGATTACTTCACGCAGTTTCTGTATATCGGAACTGGTCGTCTGATGATCGGACTGTACCTGCTCTAAAAGATCGTTTACCGTTCCGTTTTTATCAATCGTATAAACGACTTCTTTTTTTCCCACCTTGCTTTGGTCTGCATGATAAAAATTGATATATCCCGCCTGCTCGGAATACACAACCGATTCTTCGCGTAATATAAAACCGGTCAATGTACTGTCATCGGCGATGCTTGTTTCATTTACTTCATAAATGCTGATGTGTTCATCATGAAAATAATTCCAGGAAATAACAACGACATATGCGATGATAATGAGCAGTATCAGCAATGCAATATTCGGTTTAAACGGTTTTCTATATTTAACTACTGTTCTATTTTTTTTCAAAACCGGAATGCTTCCTTTCTTTTAGATGATACAACCATTTTTCATGAATAAAAAAATACTTTTTGTAAATAACTAACATTACTACAAAAGGAGGTTTCTCAATATGAAAACAATTGACTATATTGCACTAGCACTTGTCATTATCGGTGCCATCAACTGGGGATTGATCGGTTTTTTTGGTTTTGACCTCGTCGCTTTTATCTGCGGCACAATGTCCATTCTATCCCGAATCATATATGCTGTTGTCGGTATATGTGGCCTTTATGCAATCAGTTTTTGCGGCAGGGTAAAAAACTGACCCTTTACTGGCGAACCAACTCGCGCCAATCCAGATCTCCCCGTTCCAAGGCCTTCACAAGAAGCTCCGCTGTCGCAACATTGGTAGCCAATGGAATATTGTGAACATCGCAGAGTTGAAAAAGTGTCGTAACTTCCGGTTCATGAGATTTTGGCGTGAGTGGATCGCGTAAAAAGATAACAAGGTCGATATCATTATTCTCAATCTGTGCGCCAAGCTGCTTCTCACCACCCAGATGTCCGGCAAGATATTTATGAATATTCAAATTTGTAACTTCTTCTACCAGTCTTCCTGTCGTAGCCGTCGCAAAAATATCATGTTTGCATAATATACCACGGTACGCAATGCAAAAATTCTGCATCAAGATTTTCTTTGAATCATGGGCAATCAATCCAATGTTCATGTATATTCCTCCTTAGAAGTATCATTTTTTCCAAGATAAATTGTTTTCCAATGCCAGACTTTCCACAAAACTGCTGCTATTTCCACGCGTCGGCTGTATCTGAATATTGATCAATATTCCAATCGCCATCGAATTACTTAACATAGAGGACAATCCATTGCTCAAAAACGGAAGGGGAAGTCCGGTATTTGGAAGCAGTGATGTCACTACACATATGTTAAAAAATGTCTGGAAGCAGAAAAGGGAACCAATTCCAAGAGCAATCATCATTCCGAGATAATCTCTCGCATGTTTGGCTGCGATAAAGCATTTAATAATAATGATCGACAACAAACCTAATATGATCAGGCAGCCGATAAAACCAAATTCCTCGCTGATCGGAGTCCACACAAAGTCGCTTTCGATGACATCGACCGAATTATAGTTTCGATTTTCGCTGAGACCATCCATCAGCAGTTTTCCATACAATTTTCCTGAGGCGATCGACAATACTGAGTTGTTTTGCTGGTACATAACACCAAGTGCCTCTGTCTCCGGATGAAGCCATCCGGTAATACGCCGAAGCTGATAGCCATGAAGCAGTTTCTGCCCCGGCTGCTGGACATACCATATCAGAAATCCGGCAATTGGAATCAATACTGCCACCACCGGACCAATGATCTTTTTACTCATGCCTGAACACAATATCATCATCACAAGAACGATCATAATAACAACACTTGAGGAAAGATCAGATTGTACCAAAACAAATGCTGTCGGCAGCAGTGCAATCGCACAGGCAAGAAAAAACGTTTTAAATGAGTCCAGTCGTTCACGATATGCCATAAAGAAAGACGCCAATGTCAATATCACAACTATTTTACATACTTCTGACGGCTGAAACATAACTACTTTAAAATCCAGCCAGCGGTAAGAATCCGTATGTGCATTAGAACCAAGGGGAGAAAAACGGGTTCCTGCAACCATCAGTGTCGTAATAATATACAAAATGGGAACATACATACATAATGTGTGGTAATCGATCAAGGAAAAAACAAGGATTACACAAAGCCCCATTCCGATTGTAAAAATTTGTCTTTTTGCAGAGCCTACCTGTCCTGAAGACGGGATAATTGATAATATAAAGGAACTGATCAAAAACAAAATAAAAACTACCACTACTAAAAGAACGTCAAAGCGTTTGAAATTGTAATGTTTGGACAAAAACCAATTTGACACCCGTTCTTTTATATTTGTTATTGTTACCATGTCTGCCTGTCACCACCATTACTTGGTTTGTTTAATACTCAAAATCGGAATATTTGCAAAAATTGCATTATTCCCTTCGGATTCATTTTGTTCGATTTTTATATCAAGACCACTCTGGTCAATTTCAACATACTTGGAAAGAACATTAATAATGTCTTTCTGAATCTGCTCCATAATGTCCGGAGAACAATTCGCACGATCGGAAACTAAGACCAGTTTCAGTCTGTCTTTTGCTACATTTCCGGAAGACTTTTTCCGAAAAAAATCTGCAAATTTCATAATTTTCATCTCCTTTTAGTTGTTTTTAAATTTACTCTTTATCTTTGAGAAAAATCCTGTTCCTTTTGAGAGATCCAATAACGGAACTTCTTCTCCCATAATGCGTTTGCATATATTTTCATAAGCTTGTCCTGCAAGGGATTTACTTCCAACAAGAGGTTCTCCCTGGTTTGTCGAAACAACGATATTTTCATCATCCGGAACGACTCCGAGTAAATCAACCGCAAGGATTTCCACAACATCATCACTTGACATCATGTCACCGCGTTTTACCATATCATAACGAAGACGGTTTACAACCAATTCTGTTTTCTTGATCTCATTGGCATTGAGAAGGCCGATAATACGATCGGCATCTCTTACCGCAGATACTTCCGGCGTCGTAACTACGATCGCACGACCGGCACCGGCGATAGCATTCATAAATCCCTGTTCAATTCCTGCCGGGCAGTCAAGAAGTATGTAATCAAATTCATCCTTTAACTGATCTGTCAGTTTGGACATCTGCTCTGGAGATACCGCTGTCTTATCTCTCGTCTGCGCCGATGGCAGAAGATATAATGTCGGATATCTCTTGTCCTTGATCAATGCCTGATTAATACGGCAGTTTCCTTCAATGACATCTACCAGATTATATACAATACGGTTTTCTAATCCCATAACCACATCCAGATTACGAAGTCCTATATCTGTATCGATCAAAACAACTTTCTTTCCTTCTTTTGCCAGTCCTGTTCCTACGTTTGCTGTCGTCGTTGTCTTACCAACTCCACCTTTTCCCGATGTAATAACTATTACTTCACTCATCGTATTTACCTGTCCTTTCCTTCATTAACTCTCTATCATAATATTTTACTTGAATTGACTGGAAATTGCAATCTTTTTTATATCGAAATCCCATCTAATACTTTTCGATTTAATGGTTCAATATAAATATTACCATCTTCTGCAAATGCAATCTTTGTCTCCAATTTCGCTTCTGTTTTTTCATCCGGACTCCGTGCAATAATATCTGCGATACGAATTTGGGTCGGATTCATCTGCAGGGCGACGACAAAACTGTTTTCTTTTCCTGAAGCACCGGCATATACCGTTCCGAGAAGTTTTCCCAGAATGACGACATTTCCCGCGGAAACTACCTGGGCTCCGACATTGACATCTCCAAGAATAACAATACTTGTCTCAAATTCGAGAACCTGTCCCGAACGAAGAGTTCCTTTATAAAACTGACCCGTGTTTGATTTTAACTCCGTCAGTTTTTCTTCCAGACTCTGGGCAAATCGCGCTTCTTTTTTCTCGTCATCATCAATCAGACAGACAATATCCAGTTTTGAATGTTCCCGAACACATTCCATCAGTTCATATTTCTGTTCTTCGGATAATTTACGTCCTTCAAAGGATAAAGCAATCTGCGCCGCTCCTAAAAAATCAGAAGAGGAAGTGAATTTTTCTTCCACCTTTTCTTTTAATTCGGAAAATTCCATCTTGTCATCCAAATGAACGATAAGACCTGATTTATTTCCTTTAATCACAACCGGCTGATTCATAGTTCTCCTCACTTTCTCTCCAATGATCAGTCTGCCACTCTTCCGGAATTGCTGACCGGACTTGTTGCAGATTTCTTCAACAATTTCTTTCTTGCCTTTTCATCAAAATAGTACTGGTATACATTGCTCGCCAGAGATGCCGCATTACTTGAAGTAAAGGCATTTGGCATAACAACGGTAACCGAAATCTTTGGTGAATTATACGGTGCGTACGATACAAACAATGCGTGGTTTGGTTCGTTTGCACTAATCTGTGCGGTACCCGTCTTACCGGCTACTTTCACCGGCACTTTCTGGAACACACTCTTTAAACTTCCGGTATTCACAACCATGTACATTCCTCTTCGGATCGCATTCAACGTAGAACTCTTGATGTCGAGTTCGTTACGCACCTTCGCTTTGTTGTTCTTTATCTTATTATTCTGTGACGAATCTGCCACTTTATCCACCAAAGTAAGATCATAGCAGGTTCCGCCATTTGAAATTGTCGATACATAACGTGACAGCTGAACCGGCGTATAACTGTTTGTACCCTGTCCGATTGCCGAACGCACCGCATCGCTGTCTGACACATGTGGCTGTGCCTCTGTCAGTTCCACACCGGAAAGATCAGTCAAACCATACTTGTCTGCATATTTTTCCAGTTTTTTCAATCCCCGTTCATTATTTACCGCGGTTCCGCTCAATCCGCTCAGGCGGTATCCCATTTCATAAAAGAAATAGTTACAGGAATGCTGAATCGCCTGTGACACATTAATGGTTCCGTGGCTGTACGTACTCCAACACTTTGGCGACGGATTGATTTTATCGAACACCACGTGGTCGGTTACCGTCGAACCGGGATCAATGACTCCTTCTTCAAGTGCTGCTGTCGCAGATACCATTTTATAGGTTGATCCGGGTGCCGTCTTTTGTTGTGTTGCTCGATTCAAAAACGGCGAAGCTGAATTGGAATTGATCTTTGCAAAATATTCACTATCTACAGAGTTAGCAAATTTATTGTTGTCATAACTCGGATAGGATACCATGGCTTTTACTTTTCCGGTATTTGGATCCGTAATGACAACCGATGCGGCACAAGGAGTAAGTCCCAGTTCGCCCGGCGTAATCTCCAACGATTTGATCTTGGATTTCAAAAATTGAAATGGCGCGATCATTCCTGTACGGAGTTTGGCAAGCATCGTTTTATCTTTCTTTAAATACCCCTGTTCATACAAAAGCATACATATCTGTCTTCCACTGATCTGATCATTGTAGATCAGTGTATGATATACCTTTTTATCGTATAAACTGTCATCGTTTAATTCCTCAAGAATGTACTCAACAATCTTCGAATAAATTTCCTCTGTGCTGTAATAATCATCTCCGACATTAAGCATTTCCAGATCAATCCAGTTGTGAGAGATTGCATAGATCAAAAACTCACTCAGACTAATCTTTTCATTGGCATATTGATTGTACATATCATCGGATTTATCCATTTTATCTGTTGCAATGACTTCATTTTTTCGAAGCATCGAATAAATGTAATCCATATATTCTGCATTCGTATCGGACATCTTCTTTGTCGTCGTTTTATTGTTATAAGACAAATATCTTTTTACCGCTTTTAAGGAATTCTTTTTCTCCCGCGTAAATGTCTGATATACACTTTTTTCCAAATTTGACGCATCCGGATTAGAAAATTTTGTAATGTCCACCAAACTGTTTTCAATGATGGCACAATACACATCATAAATCGGAACACGGATATTTTTTGCATCTTTTCCTTTGGAGCCGGCACTTTTATTATTGTTCAGTTTAGAGATCAACACTCCCGCAATAGCTTTTTCCGTCAACTGATAAACAGCACTCTGCAGGTCTGCGTCAATCGTAAGATATATGTCTTTTCCTGCGGTCGCATCTTTGTGGTCCTTCGTCTCTACAACACGGGAACTGCTGTCAATGACAAGTGTCTCGCTTCCCTTTTTCCCTCGCAGCTGTTCTTCAAATGTGCTTTCAATACCAGACTTACCAATCTGATCAGCAGCCGTGTACGTATTGTCCCCATTTTCCTTCATCGACGCCAGCGTATCTGAAGAAATCAATCCGGTATAACCGATAATATGAGAAAAATAGGTACTGTCATAATACACGCGTTTTGCCTCTTCACTGACATCTATGCCAATAAGACTAGCAGAATTTTCCTTTATCGCTGCCACCGTGTTTAATGAAACATCGGAACTGATCGTAATTGGCTCATACTTTTGGTATGTATTCATCATCAGTGCATAACGAATCGCCATGATCTTAAGAGCCATCGCATCGTCATAATCCTGCTCATATTTTTCCTGCGCATCTGCTTCATTTTTATTTTTTTCCGTCAGCGGATCAAAAAAATGAATAGCATTGACCGCTGTCGATGTTCGAATATAACGGAAACATTCTTCTGCCGTCATATTTTTCTGTTCGTCAGTCAGCTCGTCCACCGATTTGCAAAAATAAATCTCTCTCTTAAATCGAAGCTGCGCATTTTTATCTACCGTAAATTTAAATCTTCCTTTTTTGTCAATCGTAATCGGAAAATCCACGGTTACTTTATCTCCATTTTTTTCAATGAGATTAATACATTTTAATATCATCTCATTCATCTGTTTATTGGATTCAATCTCACCGGTATCTTCCAGTGTGATCGCATAGCTTTGTTCGTTTGACGCAAGAAGTTTCCCATTGCAGTCATAAATCTTACCACGGGAACTTTTTATCGTCTTCTGCTTTTCATTTTTTATCGTCGCCTGCTCATCATATGCTTCTCCCTGTACAATCTGCAGATAAAACAAACGTCCTACGAGAATACTAAATAGCACAACATAAACAACAATTAAAGTAAAAATACGTGAACGCATTAATGTTTTTAAGTAATCAATAATTGAAGAAAACATTGAACTACACTTCCTCCCTTCGTTCGGTTGATAAATACTTTTCCAGGCGGTTTAATACGCGGAACACAACCACAGAAATCACCAATGTATAAATCAATTCCGGTAAAATAATATGGGAAAAATAGAACGTAAAATGCAATTTTCCACGAACTAAAAATTCCGTGATATAATAATAAAAACCATAAACCAAATCGCTTAGTCCTACCAATACACAAGGCAGTATGTAATTATCCGTAAAATAAATCTTCTGACAATAACCACAAAGAAATCCAATCGTCATAAAAATAAAGGCATACAGTCCAATCACGCTTCCGTACATCATATCCAGCATCAATCCGCAAACAAGCCCGATAACTTCTCCGGAAGTACGTCCACGCATGTAACTGTAACACACAGTCAGAATCAATAATAAATTTGGCACCACATTTGCCAATGCTAATTTATGGAAAACAGTTGTCTGCAATAAAAAAGCAAGCAAAATAATGATGATGGTTGAAATACGTCTTTTAATCATAGTTTTTAATGTCCTCGATTTCTGAAGAGTCCTTCAACGTGGTAATGATCAATACTGTCTCTAATTTATCAAAAGATACGACCGGTGTGAGATGTCCGCTCTTAGACAATCCATCTGTCTCCTGCGTAATATCGGAAATATAACCTACAAGCAGACCCGGAAGAAATTTGTCACTGATGTGTGAAGTAACAACGGAATCACCATTTTTTGCAGTCACATTGTTACTGATCATCGTAACATCAATGTATCCTTTGTAAATACTTTCCATATTTCCTTTTACAATACAAGTTTCTCCTGTATTTTCAAACATGGCACTTACATTGCTTTTGTCGTCTATGATTGCACGGACTTTTGCATAATGGTCGCCCACTTCGGATACGATACCTACCAGACCGTTTCCCGCGATCACATTCATGTCGACAGCGATACCGTCTTTCTTCCCTTTGTCGATAGTAAACAAGTGAAACCAGTTATTTCCGTCTCGCCCAATAACTGTCGCTGCCACTTTTGGATAATCCGGATATTTCTGATCCAATTGATACAATTCACGGTAATTATCCAAGTCGTTATTTTCACCGGCAAGAATTTTATTATCATAACTAATGGCATCAATTTTCTCTTTTAACTGTTTATTTTCAGCCAAAAGATCTTCTTTGGAATGAAGAAGATCCATCTTATCCGAGATTGCTTTTCCCACTTTGTTAATTCCACTCTGCATCGGAGACATAATATCTCCTACTGTCGCTTTCACACCACTTAAACGGTCCGAAAATTTAAAACTTAGTACTACAAGAATGGCACAAAGAATGCTGAAAAAAATATAAATATATTTGGGATGAATTCTTGGTCCCTTTCTTCTCTTTCTTTTCATCGCCGGTCTCCATTCTGCTTATAAAGCAAGTTTTGCAAGCTGTGGGTCTTCAATCACTGCGCCAAGTCCCATGATGACTGTACTTTCCGGCTCTTCGCACAAATTTACCTTTAACCCAAGTTCATCGTAAATAAACTGTCCCAGATTCTGAATCCGACTGGAACCTCCGGTCAGATAAAGTCCGGACTTATAAATATCGGAAGAAATTTCCGGTGGTGTGCGCTCCAGAATGATCTTGATAGAGTCCACGATACTCTGGAACAATTCGGCAAGTGCTTCATGCACACATTCCCCGGTTACTGTAATTTCACTTGGAAGTCCGGTCACCAGATTCCGACCGCAGATATCCATCTGTGCATCGGTTGCATAAGCAGAGGCAATATTTTTCTTGATTGCTTCGGCGCTCTTTTCCCCAATCACAAAATTCATATCTTTCTTAATCTTGTTAATGATTGCTTCATCAAAACGGTTTCCACCAACCGGAATCAATCGGCTAAGTACAATACCGCCCAGTGAGAGGACAGAAATTTCTGCCGTATTGGCACCGATATCTACCACAAGGGTACCGGTGGATTTTGTAATATCAAGATTCATTCCCAATGCATCTGCAATCGGTTTTTCCACAACATGAATTTTTTTCGATTTCAAGTTTGTATTTGCAATAAGATCAAAATATGCTCGCTTTTCCACTTCTGTAATATCCGTCGGAACCGCAATGTAATATTCTGCTCCTTTGAATCTCTTTTTCCCATTTAATTCAGCAAAAAAGTAATCGATCAATGCCTGCATATTTCCAATATCAGCAATAACACCATTTTTGATCGGATAGGAAACATCCAAATTTTCCGGTGCTTTTTCATACATTTCAAAAGCTTCGTCGCCTACTGCAAATACGTGATTCTTTTTATAGATTGCAATCACACTCTTTTGATGTAAGATCACACCTTCTCCATTTTTATAAATTTTAATTGAACTTGTACCAAAGTCAATTCCAATTGCTTTTCCTAGCATTTTTTTCATCCTCTCTATCTTTATAGTCCTTCATATGTGTCCTCTTTCTTTCAAGCTGACATATTGATAATCTCCAAGAATCAAATGATCCAGTAATGAAATTCCTATCATTTCTCCGGCTTTTTTCATACGTATCGTCGCATCCAGGTCGGCCTGACTCGGGGTCGGATCTCCACTTGGATGGTTATGTATCAGTACAAAACAGGAGGCATCGTATTGAAGCCCTTTTTTCAAGACTTCTCTTGGATGCAGAACACAGGCTGCGACAGAACCGCTAAAAATCCGCTCACAATGGATCAGACGGCAGCGGTTGTCCAAATACAGCACTCTTGTCTGCTCGGTTTCCAAAGTTCGCATCTCTTCCATAAAGTATCTTGCGATATACTCCGGCGAATCAAACCGTGCGCGCTCCGGTTTCCGCTGTCTGGCAAGCCGTTTTGACAACTCAGCCATGCATTGCAGCTGAATGGCTTTGACTTCTCCGATGCCACAAACTTTTTTCAATTGCTTGTCCGTCAGATAATAAAGCCCCAGCAGACCCTTGTGCACCGGGTGCAGTGCAAGCACTTCCCTTGCCAGTTCCACACTGTTTTTTTCATGGGTTCCTGTTTTCAGCAAAACAGCAAGCAGCTCGGCATCGGACAATGCCGTCACTCCCTGTTCTTTTGCTTTTTCATAAGGACGTTCCGATACCGGAAGTTCCTTCATCGTGTAAAATTGTTGACTCATACAGCCTCCTAACTCTACACATTGTCTACCCATACATAAATTATTTTACCATACATTTTCAAAAATGTATATATAGAAGCCGATAAAATTCACATACTTTTCGCAATTTATTATGGTAATTCGACAATTTTTTCGTCTACCATCTTTTGAAGCGACATTAAAATCCCATATTTCCCGTGCTGCCACGTAAGACCGCCCTGGAAATACACACTATACGGCGGTTCGATCGGAGCATCCGCACTCAATTCAATGGAGGATCCCTGAATAAAGTTTCCGGCCGCCATAATAACATCACTGTGATATCCCGGCATGGCATACGGTTCCGGAGCCACATAACTGTCCACCGGCGATCCCGCCTGAATCCCCCGGCAGAACGCAATGATCCGCTCAGGCGAACCAAGGGCAACAGCCTGAATGATGTCATTTCTCTCCTCATCTTTTCCCGGGCTTGTCTCAAAGCCAAGATTTTCGTACAGATTTGCTGCAAAAATGGCAGATTTCAATGCACTCGCCACGACCTGTGGGGCAAAAAACAACCCCTGATAAAAAGAACGGTTCACTTCCAGCGAAGCTCCGACTTCTTTTCCCAGTCCCGGTGCCGTAAGGCGGTTTGCCGCCAGTTCAATGATGTCTTTTCTTCCGACAAGATACCCACCCATCGGTGCTATGCCGCCTCCCAAATTTTTGATTAGCGAACCGACCACCAGATCTGCTCCGACATCGGATGGCTCGATCCTGTCTACAAATTCTCCGTAACAATTGTCTACCATGCAGATCACATCCGGACGACGTTCCTTCACAAAAGAAATGATCTCTCCGATCTGTTTTACAGACAAGGTTTTTCGCATCGCATACCCTTTGGAGCGCTGGATCGTAACCAGTTTAGTTCTGTTATTTAATGCTTTTTCAATGCCCGGATAATCGACCGCACTATCTTCCAGAAGATCCACTTGTGCATACGTGATTCCAAATTCACGCAGCGATCCCGGTTCGCTTTTTCCATTGATTCCAATGATTCCCTCCAAGGTATCATAAGGTTTGCCAACCGGCGATAACAGTTCATCTCCCGGTCGAAGAATGGACGAAAGTGCCAGTGTCAATGCATGGGTTCCACAAGTAATCTGCGTTCTTACCAAAGCATCTTCGGCATGAAAAATATCGGCGTACACTTTTTCCAAGGTGTCGCGTCCACTGTCATCGTAACCATATCCTGTCGTTCCATACATATGCTCCGCACTGACGCGGTTTTTGTGAAATGCCTGCAGCACTTTTAACTGGTTATACTCTGCCATCTCATCGATGGCTTCAAAGCGCCCTTTGAGCGATGTACAGATCTTCTCTCCATATTCAAATACAGACGCACTGATTCCCGCCTGTTCATACATCTTTTTTCGTTCTTCTGTCTCCAGCATAATGTTCTCCTTCTTTTCGCTATAAAATTCCCTTCTCTTTTGCCAGCTTTATGATTTCTTCCACAATGTCACTCTCCGTGGCGAACTGATCCTTGTCAATCATTTGCACGTCACGTTCCCGGCGGAACCACGTAAGCTGCCGTTTGGCAAAATGTCTGGTGTCTTTTTTTATTTGTTCGATTACTTCTTCTTTGGAACATTTTCCCTCAAAAAACGGGAACCATTCTTTGTAACCGATTGCCTGCATCGAAGTCAGTCCTTTGTCATATCCTTCCTCGTGAAGTCCGGTCACTTCCTCCGCCAGTCCCTGTTCTGCCATCTGGTCCACCCGTCGGTTAATGCGGGCATATAATTTCTTTCGATCCATTGTCAGAACAATATACAAAAAGTTATAAGGCGATTCATTCTCTCGCTGTTCTTTATTGTGCACAGAAATAGGTCTTCCTGTCTCTTCATAATATTCAAGTGCACGTATGACCCGCTTTACATTGTTTTTATGAATGGCTTCCGCAGATTCCGGATCGACTTTTTTTAACCGCTCATGGAGTACCTCCGCCCCTTCGATTCTGGCAATTTCTTCCAACTTCTTGCGGTAACTGCTTCCTTCGCGTTCTTCCTGAAACTGTACATCGTAAAGCAGTGCCTGAATATAAAATCCGGTCCCTCCGACAACGATTGGAATGTGTCCGTTTTGGTAGATCTTTTCCAGACTTTTTTTCGCCAGCTGCTGAAATTCATATACATGAAACGGCTCTTCAACCGGTAGAATATCCACCAGATAATGTGGTACTCCCTGCATTTCTTCCGGAGTGATCTTTGCCGTCCCAATGTCCATTTTTTGATATATCTGCATCGAGTCCGCCGATATGATCTCTCCGCCGATCTTTTGTGCAAGTTCGATCGATGCTTTGGTTTTTCCGACAGCGGTCGGACCGGTCAATATAATAATAGGTTTTTTCATCCTGATACAATCCTCTTAAATTTCTTTTCAAATTCTTTTTTCGACATGGAGATCGTGGTCGGTCTGCCATGCGGACAGTGATACGGATCTTTTGCATGCAGCATCTTATCGATCAGCTCATTGGCTTCGGCGAAAGACAGCGTATGATTTCCCTTTACCGCCGCTTTGCACGAAATAGTTGCACAACGGTCTGTAATCTTTTCAATTCGGTCTGCCATCGGATTTTCAATCAATTCATCCAAAATACCGTAAAACAGATCTTTGCTTACCAGATGCAGAAAATGTGACGGAACGGCCACAATTGCGTATTCATCCCCGCCAAATTCCTCAATCTCAAATCCAAGTTTGGAAAACGCTTCTTTGCACTTACCAAGCATTTCCTTTTCCTTGTGCGTAAGCGAGATTAATAGCGGAGTTACCAGATTCTGGCTGTACACATGATTGTCCGCAAGTTCTTCCATCAATTGCTCATATAAAATCTTTTCGTGCGCCGCATGCTGGTCAATGATCAGCATTTCCTCTCCGTATTCGATCATCCAATATGTTCCAAACACCTGACCGATCAAACGAAACTTAATACGGTCCTCTTCAGCCAGCATCTCATTTTTGAAAAAGGACTGCTGCTCATATTTTACCCGTGGCTGCTCTTCCCGTGGTGGGATCACAGGGCTGTTCACCGGCAATGGCTGTTGTTTCATCTCATTCTTTCCATTTTCTTCCGGTTCTGTTTTTTTTGTCTCTTCCATGCGTTTTCGCTCAAACGGTTCCGGTGCCGGATTTTCAGGCGGCCCCGGAATCTGTGCAGAAAGCGGTTTCTTTTCCTCTCTGCCCGGTGCCACTTTCGGAATCAGCGTCGCCTCATGCAGTACCTGATGAATCTCTTTCTGAAAAAGTTCAAACACTTCTTCCTGATTCATAAAGCGGACTTCCATCTTCGTCGGATGCACATTGACATCCAAAAAAGCACTGTCAATCGTCAAAAATAATACCACGAACGGAAAGCGGTTTGTCATCGTAAATCCCTCGTACGCAGTCTCAATTGCTTTCGTGACGATCGGACTTTTGATATACCGGCCATTGATATAATAATACATAAAGGTTCTTGTTCCTCTGGAAATCTCCGGCTTTCCTACAAATCCTTCCAATTTCATCCCATCTTTTTCTACGCAGACCGGCAAGATTGCTTTTGTGATATCCGAACCAAACTGCTGGTAAATATTGTCTTTCACATTGCCGTTTCCCGAAGTCTGTATCTTCGTTTTCCCATCCCAGATAAAGCGGAAACGGATTTCCGGATGCGACAATGTAAAATGAAGCATCACTTCACTGATATAGCCGCCTTCTGTCGTTTTTGTTTTCAAAAATTTGGCTCGGACCGGTGTATTGTAAAACAAATTTCTTATCAAAAAGGTGGAGCCATCCGGGCATCCCACTTCTTCGTTTGCCACCTCTTTGCCACCATGAATCTCATAGCGGCATCCGATCAGATCCTCTTCGCGTTTTGTGATCAATTCCACCTGCGCCACAGCCGCTACACTAGAAAGAGCCTCCCCACGAAATCCCAGACTGTGAATCGTAAGAAGGTCTTCTATATTTTTTATTTTGCTTGTCGCGTGGCGGGTAAATGCCATGGGAATTTCTTCTCTGGCAATCCCGCATCCATTATCTGTAATTCGTATAAAGGAAATGCCACCCTCCTTGATTTCGACCGTGATGGCATTCGCCCCTGCATCAATTGCATTTTCCACAAGTTCTTTTACAACGGCAGCAGGGCGCTCTACAACTTCCCCTGCCGCGATCTTATCGATCGTAGATGGATCCAAAAGCTGTATCATCCAATCACACTCCTTACCATTTATCTTTTAATTCGTTCTGCCATTTATATACCAGATTCATCGCATCCATCGGTGTCACACGGGAAAGGTCAATATCCCGCAATTCAAATAAAATATCCTCCGAATGGAATGTCGTCACCGTATCAAAGATAGAAAGCTGATTCATCCCGGAAGATGCCTTTTTCTCCGGCACCTGCCCCTGCTCCTGTTTCTCCGGAATACGGATCACCGACAAACTATCTCCGCCTTCGAGTTCTTCCGCAATTTCTCTGGCACGGACCAGCACACTTTCCGGCACACCGGCAAGTTTTGCCACCTGAATACCGTAACTTTTATCAGCACCGCCTTTTACGATTTTTCGCAGAAATACAATATCTTCCCCATCTTCTTTTACGGCAATACAGTAGTTCTGAACACCTTCCAGCTTTCCTTCGAGTTCCGTAAGTTCATGATAATGGGTTGCAAATAATGTCTTCGCCCCAATATTCTTTTTATCTACAATATGTTCTACCACTGCCCACGCAATGCTGAGTCCATCAAACGTAGACGTTCCTCGCCCAATCTCATCTAAAATGATCAAACTGTCCTTCGTTGCATTATGTAAAATATTGGCAACTTCTGTCATTTCTACCATAAAGGTACTTTGTCCGCTTGCCAAATCATCGGATGCGCCCACACGGGTAAAAATACGGTCTACCACAGAAAGGTCCGCCGACGCAGCCGGAACAAAACATCCAATCTGTGCCATCAATGTGATCAGCGCTGTCTGACGCATATAGGTGGATTTTCCTGCCATATTCGGTCCTGTGATGATAACAACGCGGTGAGAATCCTCATCGAGATAGGTCCCATTTGAAATAAACATATCGTGGTCAATCATCTGTTCAATGACCGGATGACGTCCTTCTTTGATATTGATAATTCCTTCCTCATTAAGGGTCGGACGCACATAATTATTCTTTTCCGACACGAGCGCAAGACTTGCCATCATGTCTAACATTGCAATCGCTTTCGCGGTACGCTGGATACGATTAACCTGCGTAAAAACATGGTCTCGTATATTGCAAAATAACTGGTATTCCAGATTATACAATTTATCTTCTGCTCCAAGGACGACATCTTCCAACTCTTTTAATTTCTCCGTCGTATAACGTTCTGAATTTGCAAGTGTCTGCTTGCGCACCCAGTCCGCTGGCACAAGATCTTTATAAGAATTTGTCACATCCAGATAATAGCCAAATACACGATTGTATTTCACTTTCAGATTTTTTATTCCTGTCTTTTCACGCTCTTCGGCCTCCAGCTGGAGAAGCCAGTCTTTTCCCTCGGATTTGGCTTTGCGGAGTTTGTCCACCTGCTCATCATAACCATCGCGGATAATCCCTCCGTCGTGCATAGCAAGCGGCGGTTCTTCGGTGATCGCATCGGTAACCAATTTGCAAATATCCTCTAAGGGATCTAATTCGTCTAAAATTTCCGCAAATAACCGGCTTTTAAAATTCGAACACAAAAAACGGATCGGTGGCAGCATCTCCAACGAACTTTTTAATGCAATAAAATCTCTTGGGTTTGCTGACTTATAACTGATCTTACTAAGCAGTCTCTCAAGATCGTAGATCGGATTCAGATATTCTCTGAGTTCCTCCCGCGTGATCATATTTGCATTTAATTCATCAATCGCATCAAAGCGTTTTAAAATCTCTTCTTTTTGAATAAACGGCTGTTCCAGCGTACTGCGGAGTTTTCGTGCTCCCATCGCTGTCCGTGTCCGGTCAAGAACCCACAAAAGCGAGCCTCTTTTTTTCTTTTCCCGAAGTGTCTCTACAAGTTCCAGATTTCGGCGGGTATTACGGTCTAACAGCATATATTTTCCCACTTTATACGGAATTAATTCCAAAATATGGGCAAGTGAAGTCTTCTGCGTTTCTTCAAGGTACTCCATAACCGCACCTGCCGCCGTAATTCCTACCGAATAATCTGCCAATCCCAGTCCATCCAGTGTCTGAACAGAAAAGTGACGGCACAGTGATTTTTTACAGCATTCTTCATCAAAATAATGAGGAGCAAGCGACGAAATCGAAATTCCAAGCCTCTCTTTCAAATCTTCAATATCGACTCCACTAATATAAAAAGACTCATTGCAAATGAGTTCACTTGGCATAAATTTATTGATTTCATCAAGAAGTTTTCCCAAACTGTCTACTTCAGTCAGATGATACTCTCCGGTCGTCACATCTACAACAGAAATTCCAAACAAATCATCCATCGCAACAACGCCCATCAGATAATTGTTCTTGGATTCATCCAACGCTTCCAGATTACAGTTGGTTCCCGGTGTGACGATCCGCACAACTTCTCTTTTCACAAGTCCCTTTGCCAATTTCGGGTCTTCCACCTGTTCGCATATTGCCACTTTATATCCTTTGGAAACCAGGCGGGTAATATATCCTTCTGCAGAATGAAAGGGGACACCACACATGGGTGCCCTTTCTTTCAATCCGCAACTCTTTCCGGTAAGAGTTAATTCCAATTCTTTTGATGCACATTTCGCATCTTCAAAAAACATTTCATAGAAATCACCCAGACGGTAAAACAGGATACAATCTTTGTACTCATTCTTTGTCTCAAGATACTTCTGCATCATGGGGGTAAGCTGTTCTTCCATTGGTCGTCTCCTTTTTTAGCCTTCCTGTGCGGAAGTCTGATCCGGTGTTTTTTCCGGTTCCGGTGTTTTTTCCGGTTCCGGTGCCTTCGTTGGTTCCGGTGCCTTTGTCGGCTCCGGTGCCTTTGTTGACTCCGGCACTTTCGTAGGTTCCGGTGCTACGGTCTCCAGCGGAGCCTGAGTTTCCTGCGGTGTATGCGATGGACTATGAGTCGCAGGATTTCTTGTCGCTTTTGGTTTCTTTGTCGCTTTCGGACGCTTTGTCGGTTTTGGAGTCGCTGTAGCCTTTGGTGCAGAAGTTGTTCTAGGTGCCGGTGTCGCAGTCGGTTCTTCTGCCGGTTTCTTCGTACTCAGATAAATCGTACTGACATACCCCTGAGTCCCATTTATTTCCACTTTGGTCCACTCTTTTCCATATTCAATGATCGTAACTTTATCCCCTGTCTGAAGTTTGGCAATCACGTCTGCCGTCAACGCCGCCTCACTTCGAAGATTAACAATAGTCGTCGCATAAGCTACCTTTGCGTCCTTCAGATTATCATCCACATCTTCCTCATCATCCTGAAAATCTTCCTCATTTCCATTAACGATGGCAGAATCATATGGTGCCGGTGTCTCCTCTGCGTCCACAGCCTGTTCTGTTACAACAGCCGGTTTCTCTTCAAGATCTCCGCTGTCTACTACCTTCTTTCCAAAGAAAAACGTCTTTCCTACAAAAAACAGTCCGATCACAAGAGCAATTCCTATGATACCAGACCATATCGCCATAATAAACTCAAACCGAGTTTTCTTATCCTTTTTCAATTTATCGAAAAAATTCGTTCCTTTACCTTCACTCATTTTTCTCATTCTCCTTACGCATTATGTTCAAAAGTACTACCTTTCTAATTATAACCATAGAATAAAAATTTGTCCACATAAAATTTAAAGAATTTTGTTTTTATCAGAACAAACGTTTGACATTTACTTCAAACTATGTTACTATAAATACAAACAATTGTTTGCATTTATCATTCAGCATGATAGGAAAGGAAGGACAAATACTATGGGAAATGGTCGTATTTCTGCAAAACAAAGTGAAATTCTTGAATATATTAAGGAAGAAATTTTAAACAAAGGCTACCCCCCGGCGGTTCGTGAAATCTGCAATGCGGTGCATTTAAAATCCACTTCTTCCGTTCATTCCCATCTGGAAACACTGGAAAAGAATGGATATATTCGAAGAGACCCTACTAAACCAAGAGCAATCGAGATTGTAGATGACAACTTCAATATCACACGAAAAGAAATGAGAAATATTCCGATCATTGGCGACGTCGCAGCCGGCCAGCCAATCTTTGCCGAGCAAAACATCAGCGGATATTTTCCTATTCTGGCAGATGAACTGCCTAGTGGAAATTTATTTATGCTCAATGTACGCGGCGAAAGTATGATCAATATCGGCATTCATGACGGCGACAAAGTCATCGTCCGCGAGGCCTCCACCGCTAAAAACGGCGATATCGTTGTCGCCCTTGTCGACGACTCCGCCACCGTAAAAACCTACTACAAAGAAGACGGCCGCTACCGTCTCCAGCCGGAAAACGATACCATGGATCCTATCTACGTAGACCACGTACAAATCCTCGGTATTGTCATCGGATTATTCCGTTTGTACTAATAGGTAATATTAAACCAATTACTGATTATACCTTTATGATATTTTCACTGGAATAATGGTATACCATATAATAACTAATGCTATTTTGTTATGGTGCTAATTAAAAATAAGGCCATTGTTTCACAATAAGGGATTTAGAATCCCGTCGGTGCATAGAGGGCGTATTGCTGTCCTCATGCACCGCTACGTGGATTCTTCTAAGCGAGAGCGGTCCCGCAATGTGAAACAATGGTCTTATTTTTATTATAAACATCATAGCAAAATACATTACGCCATAAAATCCAGCAACGACATCTGGTCTGTCTCCGGAAGATCTCCCAAAATTCCCATCTCCGCCATTTTTTCCACAACGGTTCCGGAAATTTTTGCACGTAATTTGAAATTCTCACGGGAAGAAAACGGTCCGTGTTTTGCCGCTTCAACGACACCTTCGGCCGCTTTACCACCCATTCCGTCGATTGTACTGAGTGCCGGCATCAATTTTCCGTCAATAACCTGAAAATGATTGGCTTTCGCACGAAAAATATCGATTGGCATAAATTCAAAACCTCTCGCATACATCTCCTGTACAATCTTCATATCATTATAACTATCCTGTTCTTTTTTGGACAATTCGTTATAACGTTTCTTGTAATCGCGCATTGTGGTTTCCAGTTTTTCCCTGCCCTGGCACATCAGCTGATAATCAAACGCCTTCGCACGGATACTGAAAAAGGCCGCGTAATAAGCAAGCGGATAAAATACTTTGAAATACGCGATACGAAATGCCATCATGACATAGGCAACAGCATGCGCTTTCGGGAACATGTATTTGATTCGTTTACAGGATTCGATATACCAGTCCTCGACACCGGCTTCACGCATCGCCTTTTCCATATCTTCCGTAAGACCTTTTCCTTTACGGACACTTTCCATGATCTTAAAGGCAAGTCCATTTTCAACTCCGGTATGTATCAGATAGGTCATAATATCATCACGGGTACAAATGGCGGTAGAAAGTGTACAATTTCCTTCTTTAATGAAATACTGGGCATTGTTCAGCCAAACGTCTGTACCATGTGACAATCCGGAAATACGCACCAGATCCGAAAAGTTCTTTGGTTTCGTGTCGCGAAGCATCTGCATAACGAAATCCGTTCCAAATTCCGGAATACCGAGGCTTCCCAGATCACATCCCATCAAATCATCCGGGGTAACCCCCAGTGCTGAAGTATTGGCAAATAATGACAAAACCTCCTGGTTGTCCAGAGAAATCGTTTTTGCATCAATTCCTGTCAGATCTTCGAGCATACGGATCATGGTCGGATCGTCGTGTCCGAGTATGTCAAGTTTCAATAAGTTATGGTCGATAGAATGGTAATCAAAATGCGTCGTAATAATCGGTGTATTTTGATCATTTGCCGGATGCTGCACCGGTGTAAACGTGTATATTTCCCATCCAAACGGAAGTACAATGATTCCACCCGGATGCTGTCCGGTCGAACGGCGGATTCCTACGCAGCCCTCAATGATTCGCTCAATCTCCTCATTCCGCTTATGCTGTCCACGTTCTTCAAAATAGTTTTTAACATATCCATACGCCGTTTTATCTGCCAATGTCGCGATTGTTCCGGCTCGGAAAGTCTGACCGGCCCCGAAAATAACCTCCGTGTATGCATGTGCCTTACTCTGATATTCTCCGGAGAAATTCAGGTCGATATCCGGCTCTTTGTCGCCGTAAAATCCAAGGAATGTTTCAAATGGAATATCATGTCCTTCTTGAATCAGCTGTTCGCCGCAATTTGGACACTTCTTCGGCGGCATATCACATCCGGAACTCCCGGCATATTTTTTTACCTCCTCCGAATCAAAATCCACATAATGGCATTTTTTACAATAATAATGTGCCGGCAAAGGATTTACCTCCGTGATACCGGACATTGTCGCTACAAACGACGATCCTACCGATCCACGCGACCCTACCAGATACCCATCTTCATTTGATTTCCACACCAGTTTCTGCGCGATAATATACATTACGGCAAATCCATTTTTGATGATGGAATCCAATTCATGATCCAAGCGATTCTTAACCTGCGGCGGCAAAGGATCCCCGTACATACTGATTGCTTTATTATAACAAATGTTTGTCAGTGTCTCATCCGACTTCGGAATGACCGGCGGACACTTGTCCGGATATACCGGTGACATTTTCTCTATCCGGTCTGCGATCAAATTCGTATTCGTAACGACAACTTCAAAGGCTTTTTCTTCTCCAAGATAAGAAAATTCTTCCAGCATTTCTTCCGTAGTCCGAAGAAAAAGCGGCGGCTGATCATCCGCATCTTTCATCTTTTTGCCGGCAAATATGATCTTGCGGTAAATTTCATCTTCCGGATCCAGAAAATGAACATCGCAGGTCGCACAAACCGGTTTATTGTATTTTTCACCAAGCGCTACAATTTTTCGGTTCATATCTTTCAGATCATCAAAACTGTGAATATTTTCCACACGTTCGCTCTCGATCATAAACTTATTATTTCCGATCGGCTGGATTTCCAGATAGTCGTAAAATTCCACCAGTTCTTTGATCCGGCTTTCCGGCGCCTCATCCAAAAGCGCACGGTATAATTCTCCGGCTTCGCAGGCAGACCCGATAATCAGTCCGTCACGGTATTTTAAAAACATACTTTTCGGCACTCTCGGTTTCCGATAAAAATAATCAAGATGTCCCATGGAAACCAGACGGTAAAGGTTAATTCTTCCCGTCTCATTTGCCGCCAGAATAATAGCGTGAAAATACGGTTTCTTCTTTACGATATCCGCGGAACCATTGGCAAAATCTGCCACTTCTTTCAACGTATGAAGCCCTTTTTCTTCTAACATTTCCACAAATTTTTCGAAAATTTCCGCCGTTGCCCCCGCATCATCTACCGCGCGGTGGTGATTTTCCAAGGAAATTTTCAATTTCTTTGCGATATTATCCAATTTATATTTAGCAAGTTCCGGAAAAAGCACTCGGGCAAGTCCCACCGTATCCACAACGGTAAAATCTGTTTCGATTCCCTGTTCTTTTGCTTTCTGACGGATAAATCCATGGTCAAACCCTGCATTATGAGCAACCAATGCATTGTCACCGATAAATTTCAGAAAATCCGGAAGAACTTTTTCGATAACCGGCGCATCTTTCACCATGTCATCCGTAATGGAAGTAAGTTCCGTGATCCGCTCTGGGATTTTCCTCTCCGGATTCACAAACGTACTGTATTTTTCATTAATTTTTCCATTTTTTACGCGAACCGCACCAATTTCGATAATTTTATCGTGTTCGGAGGAAAAACCTGTCGTCTCAAGGTCAAAGACGACGTACTCATCCCGCAGACTCTGCCCTTTTTCGTTTTCGACAGCAAGGTCATTCAGGTCATCAACAAGATATGCCTCGCAGCCATAAATTACTTTGAACGGATCATCTTCCGGAAGTTTCAGGCCCTCCAACGCATGATTGGCATCCGGAAACGCCTGTACAACGCCGTGGTCCGTAATGGCCACTGCCGGATGCCCCCACTCGTGAGCCCGGCGTACCAGCTGATCCACATGGGTAATACCATCCATATCACTCATCTGCGTATGGGCATGAAGTTCCACTCGCTTCACCGGTGCATGATCTTCTCTTCCGACACGGAATCCCTCAATCTCTTTCATTCCCATAATACTTCCGATTCGGATTTCCTTATCATAAGAATCAAGACTTGCAACTCCCTTTACGCGGATGAAATTTCCTTTTTTTACCATATCAAAGAAATTTGTCTCCGTGATCTGCTCATTTTTAATAAATACTTTACAGACAATCGTGTCGGTGTAATCCGTGATCGCGAAAGTGACAATCTGCTTCTCACCCTTGATCTCGCGGCTTTCCACATTTCGTATCATACCATCGATTACGACTTCCCCGATCTCATCCTGAATCTCTTTGATCGGCACAATAGTTCCCTCGCAATTGCGGCCATAAAAGACATCGACATCCCGCATATTTTTTTTACGGTACACATTCTTTTTCAGTTCCCGTTTGATTCTTGGTACCTCCGGCTCCTCTTTTTTCGGAGTTTCCGGACGTCTCATAACAAATGTCTCCGTCTCTTCCATTTTCTTTCGTTCGTATTCTTTGAAACGGAATTCTATCGTAATATCCTTTCCAAATCGCGTTAAAAATAAGGCGTGGAACCAATCCTGCACCTGTTCCGCACGCCTTCTTGCCAAAAACGAATCCCCACATGTAATGTACAGAGAATCTCCCTCACATTCAAACGGTTCTTCACAAAATTCAATGGCATCTACATAATCAATCTCCCGGAGTTCCTGTTTGATATCCGGCTCCGTCCGCTCTAAAATCTGTGAAAGGGTAAGTTTTCCAAGATCCGGATACTGCATCTGTATCTGCGGATGAAATCCCATCGGTCGGAAAATCTGCTTATATAATTGCTGCTCCATCTGATGAATCACGCGGTATGGCATCCACTCCCCGTTCCGGCAGTACACAAATACCATATTTTTCGACCGGGAAGCGCTGATGCGCTCTACCATCACCGACTCATATGTCGTTTTCAATTTATCTTTACAATCAAGTTTTGAAAATGCACTCAAAAACTTTTCCATCGTTCCCTCTCCTATCCATCTGAATAATTGGAATTTATTTCCAGTTTTCAAGTTCTTCCCGTAATGCATCTAACAATTCGGATTCCGGCATTTTACGGACAATTTCTCCTTTTTTGATCAAAAGTCCTTCGCCCTTTCCGCCTGCAATTCCGATATCGGCTTCTCTCGCCTCACCGGGACCGTTTACAACACAACCCATGACTGCCACTTTCAGATCAAGATCAAAATCCGCGACCATTTTTTCTACTTTTGTAGCAAGTCCGATCAGATCAATCTGGGTACGTCCGCAAGTTGGACAGGAAACGACACTGATACCACCCTTTTTCAAGCCGAGTGATTTTAAGATTACATTGGCCGCCCGAACTTCCTCCACCGGATCTCCGGTCAGGGAAACACGAATCGTATCTCCAATTCCCTGATACAAAATATTTCCAATACCAACTGCCGATTTCAATCCACCGGTAAACACCGTTCCGGATTCTGTAATACCTACATGCATCGGATAATCGGTCTTTTCACGGATGCACTCATGCGCTTTAATTCCATTTAATACATCAGAGGACTTAATGCTGATGACAAGATTTTCATATCCCATATCTTCAATGATATGCACCTTATCCAAAGCACTCTCCACAAGTGCTTCCGGTGTCACGCCACCATATTTTTCCAATAAATGTTTTTCCAGTGAGCCGCTGTTTACTCCGACACGGATTGGCACCGCATATTCTTTGCAGGTGTCAACTACCGCCTGAATGCGCGATCTGTCGCCAATATTTCCGGGATTGATACGGATTTTATCTGCCCCATTTTTCACCGCTTCGATGGCCAGCCGGTAATCAAAATGAATATCGGCCACAAGCGGAATCGAAATCTGTTTTTTAATCTCGGAAATCGCTTTCGCTGCCTCCATCGTCGGCACTGCCACACGGATAATGTCACACCCTGCCACTGTCAGCTCACGGATCTGGCGCACCGTCGCTTCCACATCCTCTGTCTTTGTATTTGTCATTGACTGAATGGCGATTGGATGATCTCCTCCGATCGTCACAGAGCCAATTTGGATCTCTCTCGTTTTCATCCGCATAGTCTGCACCTTCTTTAATGAATTATTTTCAAAATATCGTTGGCCAGAATCACTACCATAAGTCCCATCAGCAGCATAAATCCACCAACATTGACGTAATTTTCAAATTTTTCCGGCAATGGTTTCCGGCGAATCCCCTCAATAATCAAAAACAGCAGTCGTCCACCGTCCAACGCCGGGATTGGCAATAAGTTCATCACACCAAGGTTTGCCGTCAGCATAATACCAAAACTCAAAATATTTAAAATGACGTATTTGATACCGTCTGCCTTACTTTCCTGCACTACATTGCCGACCGCCTGCACAATTCCGACCGGACCGGATACATCTTTGGCGCTTACGCGGCCTTTGATCATCTGTCCCAGACTTTCCACGGTCGTACAGATCCAGAATTTCACTTCGTATGCAGAGTATTTGATCAAGTTCAAGCCACCGATCCGCTCTCTCGTACCATAAGCAAATCCCATGCGGTAACTTTCATTTCCTTTGTCATCCTTTACCAGTTTTGGGGTTACCGTCTGTGTAATCTCTTGTCCGTTTCGATCCATTGTGATCGTGACCGGTGCATCGGAAAGCGGATGGAACATCAGATAATAACTGAGTTCACGATTGACAACAATATGCTTGCCATCAAATTCTTTTATGACATCACCATCCTGGAATCCCGCTTCTGCCATCGGCATTCCCGCCTCAAGATTTGAAATTTCTGCCTTATCATAACCAGCCATTCCAAGAAGAATCAATGCCAGAACAAAGGCAAGGATAAAATTGAATAACGGACCGGCAAAAATGACTGCCATACGCGCAAGAACACTCTTTTTCCCAAATGCGCGGTCATCCTCAATATTTTCCATTTCGCCAAGCATCATACAAGAGCCGCCAAATGGAAGAATTTTCCAAGAATACAGCGTATGGTCTTTAAATTCTTCATGCTCTTCAAAATAATTGGTAGAACCAAAAAACTTTACACGATTTCCCTTGTCTGTTTTTGCAAAAGAAATGATTCGCGGCCCCATTCCCAAGGAAAACTCGATCACACCGACTTTATTTGCTTTTGCCACTAAAAAATGTCCCAATTCATGGAATAATATAATCGCGCTAAACAAAAGAATGGCGATTAAAATATTACTGATTCCCATAGTCAACCTCATTTCTATTATTTGATAATATTACGATCCTTTTCTAACAAAGTATATGTCTCCTGCTCTGTTTTCAGTATCTCTTCCAAGGACGGATTCTGTATAACCGAATGATGGTCCATCGCATACTCGATCCACCGGTAAATATCCGTAAAAAAGATTTCACGGTTTAAAAATTTTGCTACCGCATATTCATTGGCTGCATTCATTACGGTCGTCATCGAACCACCTCTGCGGAATGCCTCCGAAGCCAGTTCAATCCCGCGGAGTGCCGGATTTGGCTTTGCAAAATGGATGCTCTTGAGCTGCTCAAACTTCAAACGTTCGCCGCCTAGAAAGACACGCTTTGGATAAAACATAGCATATTGAATTGGCAATTTCATGTCAGGGGTTCCCATCTGCGCAATGACAGCGCCATCCTGAAACTGTACCATCGAATGGATCACACTGTCCGGCTGCACCAGAACATGGATCTTTTCAATCGGCACCTGAAACAACCAGCAGGCTTCGATGATCTCCAATCCCTTATTGATCATGGTAGCAGAATCAATGGTAATTTTTTTCCCCATTGACCAATTCGGATGTGCCAATGCCTGATCTACGGTCACATCCGTAAGCTGTTCTGCCGTGAGATCACGAAATGGTCCGCCCGATGCTGTCAACAAAATCTCTTCGATTTCATCATGGGCACCACTTTGCAGGCATTGAAAAATGGCGGAATGTTCACTGTCAACCGGATACAGATTTACCTCGTATCTGTTTTTATAATCCATGATCAAATGCCCCGCCGTCACTAATGTTTCTTTATTTGCAAGTGCAATATCTTTTTTCTTTTCAATCGCTTTGATCACCGGCTGCAGTCCAATCATACCAACCATCGCAGCCACCACGAGATCTACTTCTTCGTGTGTGGCGCAGGCAACAAAGCCATCCATTTCCGCTGTGATTTCCGGTTTTTCAATTCCCTTTTCTTGCAATCTCTGCTCTAATTTTTTTTTACCTTCACCGGATTTTACAGCTACAATCTGCGGATGAAATTCTGCAATCTGCTCCGCCAGCAGTGTAATATTATCCCCTGCTGTAAGGGCCGTTACCTGAAACTCGGACCGGTTTCCCCGAACCACTTCCAGAGTCTGCGTTCCAATAGACCCGGTCGAACCAAGAATACACAGTCGCTTCATCATTTTTTCCTCCCTTGTTTAAGCAATAAATAATTGTATCATATAGTGTACTAACGGTGCGGTAAAAAGAATACTGTCAAAGCGATCCATGATTCCTCCATGTCCCGGAATCAGGTTACTGTAATCTTTAATACCATAATTTCTCTTAATTGCGGATGCTGCCAGGTCACCGATCTGTGAAACGATGGAACAAATGGCTCCGCATATCAGCAAAAGGATGTGTACATTTACACCAAGCAGTGTATCCACTCCTTCCGGAAGGAAAAAGGAATATACAAAGGCAAGCACTGCTGTCCCCAACACGCCGCCCACACATCCTTCAATGGTTTTTTTCGGACTCAGTTCAGAAAAATGGTGTCTGCCAATGAGCATCCCGGTAAGATACGCAAACGTGTCCGATCCGGAAGCCCCAATGATAATCAGCCACACGAACCAGTTGCCATACGGAAGTTCACGGGTCTGATATACAAAAGAGATCAATACCGCCACATAGACCATCGACAAAAATGCCAGTCCGACTTGTTTGGCATCATATTTGGGATAGGAAAATACATAACTCGTTAAAAGCAGAATCAGCATAAGCACGATCCAAAGGGTAAAATACTGCTGTTTTTCCAAATATAGCATGACATAATAACTAGCAGTGGCGATATAACTTACTGCCCCCAATGGGGTTTTATGCAGGGAATCGACTTTTAATATTTCATACGTACCTCCGATTGATACGACAGCACTGGCTGCCAGCAAAAAATCGCCTCCTGTTACAAGAGCGATTGCTGCAAATGCCAATAATATGACTGCACTGATAAATCTCTTGACAAACATAATGAAACTCCATTCAACTCTTTATTTTACTCCGCCAAACCTGCGGTCTCTCTTGTTATAATAAGCAATTGCCTTTTCCAATTCTTTTTTATTGAAATCCGGCCAAAGCACATCCGTGAAGTAGAATTCGGTATATGCCAGCTGCCATAAAAGAAAGTTCGATAAACGTTCTTCCCCGCTGGTGCGGATCAGCAGATCCGGATCCGGAATTCCTCTCGTATCCAACTGTGATGCAAATAATTCTTCGGTAATCTGTTCGGGATCTAAGTCTCCCTCTTTTGCTTCCTTCGCGACATTTCGAATTGCACGAAGCATCTCATCGCGACTTCCATAATTTAACGCCACCTGAAAATGCAGGCCGGTATTGTTTTTGGAAACTTCTTCCAATTCCAGGATGCTTTGCTTCAGATCCGCCTCTAACGGAGTAATATCACCGAGCACGCGAACACACATATTGTTCTTTGTACTTCGTTTAATGCAGTCTTTCAAGTAACGGCGAAGCAGTTTCATAAGGGCATCTACTTCATCTTTCGGACGTTTCCAGTTTTCGGTTGAAAACGCATATACTGTCAAATACTTAATTCCCAGATCCCAGGCATCTTCGCAAATCTGCTCAACGGTCTGGCTTCCCGCAACATGTCCTGCTTTTCTTGGAAGCAGACGCTTTTTTGCCCAACGTCCGTTTCCATCTAAAATAATCGCTACATGCTCCGGTACCTGTAACTTTGTCTCGCTCATAGACAACTCCTTTTATACCGTCATTACCTCTGCTGACTTTGCTTCTATAGCATCATCAATCTTTGCCACAAATTTATCTGTCAACTTCTGAATCTTATCTTCTAACTGCTTCTGCTCATCTTCCGAGATCTCATTTGCCTTGTTTTCCTTTTTGATCGTATCATTGGCATCACGACGCACGTTACGGACAGCCACTTTGGCATTTTCGCCTTTTTTCTTTACGTCTTTTACCAACTCCTTACGACGATCTTCGGTAAGTTCCGGAAATACCAGACGAATCACTTTTCCATCGTTTGCCGGTGTCAATCCGATATCCGATGCAAGAATCGCTTTCTCGATATCTTTAATCAAACTTGCTTCCCATGGCTGAATCTGGATCATACGAGCTTCCGGTACAGAAATGTTTGCCACACTCTGCAAAGAAGATGGGGTTCCATAATAATCCACCTGAATTTTATCCAGAATATGTGGGTTTGCACGTCCTGCACGAATGGAAACATACTCTTCCTGCAGATTTGATAATGTCTTTTCCATTTTGTCTTCATATACTTTAATATCCATGATAATATCCTCTCTTTATCTGATTTTCTAACTTATACCGTAATAACCGTTCCGGTACATTTTCCATTGACGCAATTGATAATGCTGTTTTCTTCATTTAATCCAAAAATGCACATCGGCATCTTGTTCTCATAGCACAATACCGCAGACGCCAGATCAATCACTCCTAATTTTTCATCAATAATCTTGTTGATCGGCAGGGTATCGTATTTTTTTGCCTCCGGATTGACATTCGGATCACTGTCATAAACACCATCAATGGATTTGGCAGCAAGAATCACATCCGCACCAATCTCGATGGCACGAAGTGCTGTCGCAGTATCGGTAGAAAAATACGGATGTCCGGTTCCTCCGGCAAGAAAAGCCACCTGTCCCTTTTCAAATCCGGTTTCCACTTTATCCCGACTGAAAAGTTCCGTAAAGGCTCCACATACAAACGGTGTATACACCTGTGTCTTCATACCGACATATCGGCAGATTTCTGACATATACAGACAATTCATAACCGTTGCCAGCATTCCGATCTGGTCCGCCTGATTTCTCATAATCGTCTCACTGGTACGTCCACGCCAGAAATTTCCACCACCGATCACGATAGCAACCTGACAGCCATCCTCTACCAATTCTTTAATCTGACCGGCAACCTGAATACATGTAGCCTCATCAAATCCGGTTCCTTTGTCACCGGAAAGAGCTTCTCCGCTCAGTTTTAACAAAACTCGATTATATTTCATAATAGTCTCCAATCCATACAATATATTTTTGTCCTAATTTATTCAAAGAATGAATCCAGATCGACATCTGCATATTTCAATGAACAGAAGCCGTCCAAAACAGCACCGCTGTTGATCTGAATGGATTTTGCTACTACATTTCCTTTCACTACTGCTGTAGAATCAATAACAACCGGACCATTTACATCGATATCACCTTTTACGGCACCTGCGATTACAACGGAGGAACTTGTGATAGATCCTACAATCACAGTCCCAACATCCACTTTTACGCTTCCACGGCTCTCCAGATTTCCTTCCAAACGTGGAGTATTTACATAAATTTCAGAAGCAAGGCTGTTTCCTGCCACGCGCCCTGTAATCGTCAATTTTCCCTGACATTCTACATCTCCTTCGATCACACCTTTTACTACAAGGGCTGTGTCGGATTTAATACCACCACTGATCGTGGTTCCTTTTGTAATTACCGTTGTCTCTTCGGAATTAAATTCTTCTGTCTTTGTCTCTTCAAAATCACTCATTTTTCGTTCCTCCATACTATTTTTTTCTTCTATGATTTCTTCGTCTTCTTTTTCCGGTTCTTCCGGTTCTTCCAACTCAGTTTCCACCGGTTCTTCCACCTCAGTTTCCACCGGTTCTTCTTCTGGCTCCCGGAATCGGGAATCTTCCTGAAAAATGTTGCTCAATTCCTTCTGAATTTCTTTTTTCATATCTTCTTCATCAATCTGCATTTTCTCCGTCTCCGGTGTTTCTTCCACCTCAGCCGTCTCTTCTGCAGATTCTTCTGAAAATTCTGTCTCCGGTTCTGCCAACACTTCCATCTCTGCTTCCGGTACCTCTGTTTCTTCTGCATTCAGGTCATCGACTTTTTCTTCCAAAGAATCGCCAAGTTCATTTACAGACTGTACAATATCTTCTTTTAACTCTTTAAAAAAGCTCATGCTATATCCTCCTGTTATTAATCTATCTCTTACGAATGATGAATGGAAATTGTATTTTCATCAATCGGAAGTATCTCATATCCATCGTTTATCAATCGTTCCAATATCTTATCTAATGATTTTGCTGTCATCTTACGATCCGCAGAATCATACATCAAAACAATTGAAGTATCATATAAACCCACACCATTCATAACACTATCAACCATCTTATTTACTGAAACATCATCCGTTGTATTGTTTGCCGCAATCACATTCCAATCAAAATACGAAGCTCCCTGTGCACTAAAATAAACATCCAGGTCAGTCAGCGACAATTTTGCCGCCGCTTCTGTACTTCCTCCCGGAAAACGATAATACAATGGCTTAATTCCCGTCGCAGCGGTCAGGCAATTCGATATTCTCTCATAATCTGCCTGAAAAGATTTCATGGATTGATATATTTCTTTATACTGGTGGGAATAAGAATGCATTCCCAGTGTATGGCCTTCTTTCACAATACGCTGATACATTTTTTTTGAAAAGGTATCGTCTCTGCCAATGGAAAAAAATGTTGCCTTCACTTGCCTCTTTTGAAGAATGTCCAATATTTTTTCTGTCTCTTTACTTGGTCCGTCGTCAAATGTAAGATACACTTTTTTACCGGTTCCTGCCTGAACTGCCCCACCGGTCGCCGGTTTCTCTTTTGCCTCAACGACATCACCAGAGCCGGAATCCTGCTGAGACACCTCTTCCGACAATAACGTATTCAATTTATTTTCCATCTGATTCACACGAATCAGGAGAAATATCGACATAATCAAAGGAAGTACCAGGCATATGATACAAACCACAACTATGATCTTTTTGATTCGTTTGATTCGTTTTTTGCGTTTGTTCTGATACTCTTGTGTACTTTCACTCACAACATTTTCTCCTTTCAAGCTTCTTTAGCTTTCTTCTTTTCGCAAAACCGTCTCTACAAACTTTTCCTTCTTTTCTCTTTTTTCCTGATATAGCCTTGCATCACTTTCAACCACAGCTTCTTCTAATGTCATATCATGAATACCGGAAATAATACAATATCCGCAACTCGACCACACATTATATGGCAGCTGGCTCGTATGATTAAATTCTGCAAGATATTCATGAAAACGTCGCAAAAACTCTTCTGCTTCTTCCTGTTCGTAATCCAGACCAAAAGCGGAAAATTCATCTCCTCCGATACGGGCGCACATAGTGCCCTCCGAAGCTGCGTATTCCATCGCATTGGCAATCGTCTTCAAAGCAAGATCTCCCTGCGCATGTCCAAACTGGTCGTTCACAATCTTTAAATTGTCCATGTCAATAGAAAAAACCACCATGCTTTTGTGTGTCTCAATGCTCTTATTATACATTTCTCTTGTTGCATTTTCATATCCTCGCCGGTTCAAAAGCCCGGTCAAAGCATCATGAATATATAAATTATTTAATTCTTCCAAAAGAGCATGTGTTTTCTGCTTCAATCGCAGATTTTCCAAAGCATTTCCAAGAATCGCGATCCAGCTGTGGAATGTCTGCTCGCAGCTATGCTCTCCCTGATAACTAATGGCAAAGTAGCCGAATGTATCCTGCAGATTATGCAGCGGGAAGAAATAGTAAACCATTGGTTCCTGTGTCGTCGCTTCTTTCGGCAAAAGTTCTGTTGTATCAAAACATGCCGTATCAATCACACGACGGTTCAGTACACTGCCAATCGCTTTCATTTGCGGCGGATATCCCGGTTTTTTCGAACAATATTTCGGATAAACCTTACCGCGTCCTTCCCCAAGACAAATGAAGAAATGCTCTACAAAATTATCCTCTGTCTCCAACAGTCGAACATGTTCTACCAGATTTTCTGCACTTGCCACGTCAGACATTTCTACAAACATGTATGTATTGTTTTGAACAAGTTCCAAAAGTTTCTCATGTTCCTGGCTTTGACGAACCCGTTTTTTCAACATCGCCCGAATATCCATACCCTCACATCCACAGGAATTTCGAATAGCAATCTTTGTCTCCACTTTCTGCTCTTTCGGAACTTCTTCCCCATTCATCATCTTTTCCAATGATTCAAAGGCTTTCTGGCTCATTTTTTCTACCTGCATTTTCACTGTTGTGATCGGTGGCATGTTAATCGTGGATTCCCAGATATCATCATATCCGGTTACCGCAATGTCATCCGGGACCATAATCCCCATGCTGATCAATTCATTACATACCGCTAATGCCATATAATCATTAGCACACATAATTGCCTGTGGACGTTCTTTCAGATCAAAAGCAAAATATCTGGCCGCCAGTTTTGCCCGGTCGCGCCAAAAATTTCCATAATAAACCATGTTTTCATCATACGGAATATTTCTGCTTTTCAATCCCTGTTTATATTCATTTAATCGTTCCATAGCATCCGGGTGATCTTTCGGACCACTTAAAAATGCGATTTTCTCAAATCCATGTACATCTACAAAATGTTGTACCAGATTGCGGATCGCCCCATCGTTCTTTGACAAAACACAAGGATAATCTTCCCAAGGACGACGAAGTGTGATAACCGGCACCTTTGTTCTCTCTTTTATATATTGGAACATTTGTCTGACCGCGTCTTTATTTTGAAACGTGTCATGGCAGATGATAAAACCATCAAAATTCTCATAGGGGATCAAATTAATGATATTTGCCTCTCCGCGTCCATTTTTCGTATCTACACCATAAGTTAAGAAAAAGGAAAAATACGCAAGATTATACCCTTTTACACGTGCATTGGATGTCAACACACGACAAACCTGCTCCTGATAATGATCTGCCACATCACACAAAATCACACAAATATTTTTTCTTCCGTTATTAAACATTATTGAATCACCCTCAATACCAATCGTTTTTTCGTAAGCATACATATACATTTCTATTATACATGATTTTTACGGAAATGCCAACATAAATTTTACTTTCCATAGCAAAAAGCCATTGACTACTGCAATCTGCAGTCTGTCAATGGCTTTTGTTAGTTTATAGAATATTTCCCCCGGAAAATTATTTTAACTGGGAAGCAACTTCTGCTGCGAAGTCTTCGTTTTTCTTTTCAAGGCCTTCTCCGGTCTCAAAACGCACGAACTGTTTCAATGTGATATTGCAGCCATTTTCTTTTGCTACCATATCTACATATTTTGCAACAGATTCTTTGTTCTCTGCCTTAACATAAAGCTGCTCTGTCAAGCATACTTCTTTCAATTCTTTGTTAAGACGTCCGAGGATCATCTTCTCAATGATCTCGTCTGGTTTACCAGCATTCTTAGGATCGTTTTTCGCCTGAGCCAAAAGAACTTCTTTCTCTTTCTCTTTGTATTCATCAGATACATCTGCAGAAGAAAGATATTTTGGATTCATAGCAGCAACCTGCATAGCAACGTTCTTCAAGCACTCAACAACAGCGTCACTTGTACTATCCGTCTCAGCAGCAACCAATACACCGATTTTTCCACCTGCGTGAATATAATCAACAACGATTCCATTGTCACAGGAAACTTTTTCAAAACGGCGGATATTCATGTTCTCGCCGATTGTAGCGATCATAGAAGCCAATTCTTCATTTACAGTCTTGCTTGTATCAGCAGCCCATGCCTCATTCAGAAATGCTTCAATATCAGCAGCATCTGTATTGATTGCCTGCGCAGCTACCGCTTCTACAAATGCCTGGAATTTTTCATTCTTAGCAACAAAGTCTGTCTCGCTGTTTACTTCTACGATAGAAGCTTTTTTCTTATCAGCACTGATATTTGTCTTAACAATACCTTCTGCAGCAATTCTTCCTGCTTTTTTCTCAGCTTTTGCCAATCCGTTTTCACGAAGATAGTCAACTGCTTTATCCATATCGCCGTCTGTTTCTGTAAGAGCTTTCTTACAATCCATCATTCCGGCGCCTGTCATCTCTCTTAACTCTTTTACCATTGATGCTGAAATAGCCATTTTCTTGTCTTCCTTTCTTTCTTGATTATTCTTCCGCTGCTTCTTCTGTAACGTCAGCTTCTACAAATGTCTCGCCCTGTTTTGCTTCGATTACTGCATCTGCCATCTTAGAAACGATCAGTTTTACAGCACGGATGGCATCGTCGTTACCAGGAATTACATAATCCAACTCTTCCGGATCACAGTTTGTATCAACGATACCGATCAATGGAATACCAAGAATGTGAGCTTCCTGGATACAGATTCTTTCTTTCTTAGGGTCTACAACAAAGATTGCGTCCGGAATCCCTTTCATATCTTTGATACCACCAAGGTTTTTCTCCAATTTAGCCCATTCTTTTTTCAAGTTGATAACTTCTTTTTTAGGAAGCACATCAAAAGTTCCGTCTTCTGACATCTTTTCGATTGCTTTCAGACGTTTGATACGTGTCTGGATTGTCTTGAAGTTTGTAAGCATACCTCCAAGCCATCTTTCGTTTACATAGTACATACCGCAGCGCTCAGCTTCTGTCTTGATCGACTCCTGTGCCTGTTTCTTTGTACCAACAAAAAGAATGTTTCCGCCATCTGCTGCGATGTCTTTGATCGCATTGTAAGCTTCATCTACTTTACCTACAGATTTCTGAAGGTCAATGATATAAATACCATTTCTCTCTGTGTAGATGTACTCTGCCATTTTAGGGTTCCATCTTCTTGTCTGATGTCCGAAATGAACACCTGCCTCTAATAACTGTTTCATTGAAATAACACTCATTTTTCTTACCTCCATATGGTTTTTTCTTCCGATGACTTCTTCTTTCAGAAAAACCGCATTGAATGCAGCACCTTTTCTAAAATCCGTCAACGTGTTTTTTCAATCCGATTTATTTTATCATATAAAATCAGAAAAAGCAAGTCCTAATTTTGCTTTGTTATGATTTTGGCGATGGTTCTGTAATCTGCGTCTTTCGGAATATCATATTTCCCGCTTCTCACATACTTTGCATAGCCGTTTTTCTCAAGATACGCATCAAACTCATCCGCATCTTTCACAAGTCCCTGTTCTTCCAGATCTCTTGCTACACTACTGGACAAAAGCCCTTCTCGTACCACAAAACTCTGTTTATTCTTATGATATGCCGATGCGGATGTGATATCTTTGGAACTATTTTCTACTTTTTGTTTTTCCGCCTTCTTTTTGGAATCTTCTTTCTGTGTTGTACTGACCGCACTTTCCGTCACCGGTGCCGGCGTAATCTCCGGTAGGATCTGTTCCACGGAAGAAGTCTCTTCCTTTGGAAATACCATTCCAATTTTTTTGGCTTCTTTGATCAAATCACTGTGATCGTTCTCTTTTCGATAATTTGTACATAAAAGAATGGCTGTGACAATCATGCCCACACCCAGTCCTCTCAAAAACCATTTACTTTTCACAAGTATCCTCCTTTACTTCCCACCATACAAGGAAACGATAAGCTGCACCTCGCCCTGACCGACATGAAGCATTTTGGAAATCTCTAAGATACTCTTTCCCTGCTTATACAAGGCAAGCATCTGTGCATTGAGATCATTTTTCTCATCTTTGGAATTTTCCGGCTTTTTATCTGCTTTCTTTTCTTTTTCCGACATTTTTTTCTGTACAGTTTCTTTCTTTTTTTCAATTCCCGCAGCCTGTGTTTCCTTCTTCTTATTTGTATGGTTCAAATGCTCTTTTAACTGTTCTTCTTTATCAGACAACATCTGATACATAAAAACCACTTCCTGATGATTTTGGTCAATCTTTTCCAAAATTTGGGAGGAAAATTCATCGAATTCCATGATTTTTTCATTGCTTTTCCGGTTCAGATATTCTTCTGTTTCCGAAATCGTCTGTTCTTTTTTTTCCTCCAGATAATCTGACATTTCTCTTCTTAACTGTTCTTTCGTTTCATTCGGCACATCCACATGGCTAATTTGCTCTGTCTTTGCGTTATTTCCCACAAAAAAACTGATGCAGACTGCCAAAAAACCTATGATAAGTACTATGATTTCTATCGCTGTCAACATTTTATTTCTCCTGTTTTTATATTGTTACATCAAAGCTGCTTCCCGGCATCTTTTTGTCTTCTTTCGGCGCCTCTTCTTTCTTGCGTTTTTTCTTTCGATTTTGGCGGTATCCGGAATTTCCGGATTCACCGAGGTCAAAATTCATCTTTTCACCTTTTTTTGCCTCCACCGTACGATGCTGATTCTCCACGATTTCTTTTTCCAGTATCGTCGCACCGCTGTCTGCCATATGCTGAATCTGGTGTTGTTCTCTTCCGGCTATCGTGGATGCTTCAACTGACCGCGAAGGCAGTGTCACTAAATCAATGGAATTAATAGGCATATGACATTCTCCTTTCCTCTATATACCAACAGACTTGATATCTGCTCCGTTTAGCACAAATTTGCATCGGGAAACCGGTTCCGAGATAATTCTTGACATCTCTTTAATAATAATCTGCGTTCCCGGATTGATCGTTCCTTCCACACGAATCGTTCCCTTTTTCGTAGTATCCAGTTTCTTCTCAATAATCGGCAGCGTTTCTTGAATCTGCTCTAACGCATATACCATTTTCGGTTTTAATACAGCCGCCATTTTTAAATATTGAATCTGGGTTTCGGTCAGTTTCTTTCCATGTTTTAAATTGCTTTTTATTGCGACCAAAACACGGTCCATCTGCCGAAGTCCCTTTCTGGCAAGATTACTTCGGTTCTGCAGATCATTGTAGCGTTTCGCCACTTCTACATCCATTATAATTTCAAGAACGGTTGTTGTTCCCATGAGTGACCCTGTCTGCGTTGCTGCTATATTTGTGTACGAACGGATGTGACCACCATTGATGAGGCCTTTCCTTCCCAATACCGAAATATCATTTTTGCATTCGACATCACTATGCAAAATAGCATCACACATTAATGTTCCCTCGCAGCGCACTTCACTGTTTTCAATAAACTTTGCAGTAATATTTCCCGCAGCCGACAAACTTCCCTTTGTCATCCCCTGCATTCCGCGCTTTAAGACAATATTTCCACCTGCGATCAAAATAGCACCTTCAACCACACCATTTACAATAATATCTCCCGTCGCCTGAATCATATACCCTGTCAGAACATTTCCATTTACCTGCACGGTTCCATTGTACTCGATATCACCGGTAGATACATCAACGTTAGCCGGAACGTCATAGACATCCGATACCATAACCAGATCATCGACCAGTGTTACATGACCGGAAACTTCCGAATAAATCTCACATTTATCTTCACTTAGTCGGATATTTCTTCCAAACCGAAGGGTAAGAACTTTTACTTTGGCAGGCGGTATTGTTTCTCCGGTTACCGTAATTCCTGCTTCTCCAAAATCTGCCGGTATCAACGTAGCAAGCTTTTCTCCTTTTTCCACCGGTTTAATATTTCCCAAATGATGAAAATCCACACTCCCGTCCTCATTTAATTTTGGCTTTGCTGTCGTATTTACGTCAAAATGATATTCAATTTTTGCATCTGTCCCCTGTCTCGGAAGTTTAGCCGTTGCCAGACAATAATCAGTACAATACCTCTTTTCTTTTAAAAACTGATCGATTTCTTCTTCCTGTATCCCATAAGTAACACCCGCCAGACGAAGGTCGCCTAAAATATCTTCTTTCTGTATTGGTTTTCCCTCTGATGAGGCCGGATAAAAACGAGCAACTGCCGTTGTTTCTTCGTCGTTCACTGTAATAAAACATTTTTCATCTTCCGGAAGTGTTTCCGTCATAAGAAGAGGATATTCTTTGTCGAATTCCCCCTGCTTAAGATAAGTATCTAATCCCTTTAGATCATAAGAAGTGATATTTACAGCATCCAAATACTGCTGTACTTCGTCAATAGAGAACATTTCTCCGCCTTCGGAAGGTGGTATCACCTTGATCATGGTTCGCTTTGGTTTATGAACAATCTGAAAATATGCATTTTTTTCCATGATATTTCCCCCTTCTTTTATCCCGGTCGGACAGACTGACCCTCGTCTCAAAACAAAGCCAATAACTCTACACTGTCGCCCAGTTTTCCTCTCATTTTCTGCAATGCCTTCGAATGCAACTGGGATACCCTGGATTCTGAAACTTCTAAAATCCGGCTGATTTCTTTCAGTGTCAAATCTTCATAATAGTAAAGTGTGATCACACTGCATTCCTTTTCTGTTAATGTCTTTAATGCTTCTGCAAGCATTTGCTTAAGTTCTTCTTTTTCAATTGCTTTTTCCGGCTGTTCAAACCGTTGTGAACCTCCCGGCTCAATATTAGCATCTCCACTCTGTTCCAGATAATCATCCAGCGAGATCATATTTGCAAGCTGAATCTCACTTTTCCATCCACTGTATTCTTCTTCTGCAATGTTTAATTCTTTTGCAATTTCAAAATCTGTCGCCGGTCTTCCCTCTTTGTCCTCGATCTTTGCCGCTGCAGAATCCATCTGTTTCTGACGCTGACGAAGTGTTCTGGGAACCCAGTCCATCTTGCGGATTTGATCTAAGATGGATCCGCGGATACGAAGACTTGCATACGTTTCAAATTTTACATTTTTTGTTAAATCGAACTTGTCAATGGCATCGATGAGTCCAAAGATACCATAACCAACAAGATCATCGTATTCGACCGTATAGCCAAGATACATCCCCATACGGCCAGCCACCAGATTAACCAGATTTGCATATTCAATTATTAACTGCTCGCGTATTTCGGGAGTTTTATTCTTTTTATATGCATCCCATAACTTTTTTTTCTGTTCTTCTTTCATCGCCATACAAGTTCCTCACTCACTTAGGGAGACCCCCTCACAATGTTTCCGCTTCATTATCTTCCTGTTCTGCGTTCTCTTTTTCTGCTTCTTCCGCCGCAAGTTCTTCTTCCCTGCGAAGCCGCTCTTCCTCTGCCTTTACCATTGCTTCATGATCGGCAATCACTTTTCCGATCACCTGTGCAGCGATCTGACCGAGGATATAAAACAAGATTAACACGATCAGCAGAGCAATAAGACTATATGTAACATCCCATCTTTGTACAATACTCATAATACAACATACCAAACCTGCTGTCAGCATAACACATGCCGGAATAAAACGATATTTCATTCTTTTGCCCCTTATCTTTCTTTAATATGATACTATATGACCGTATCTCCTACACCAATCGAACGAATCATAAGTTCCCCCGTCGCAGGATCGAACTCAATCGTACGACCATAATTGTTGCCGACATCCTCTGCCACAAGCGGAATGTTCCATTCTGCCAGAAGTTCATGAACCGCCTGGATATTCTGCTGACCGATATTGAGCATATTATGCGTGTTCTGATTTACAAACATCTGCGCACCGCCCGCCATCTTTGCAATCATATTTTCCTTTCGGCTTCCCTGTTTTAACAGTTCTTCAAACATGTCCTTTAAACAGGTATCAACAAACTTCATACGATTGGCATTTTTTCGAATCAATTGACTGCTTGGCATCATAACATGAGCCAGTCCGCATATCTTTGATCTCCGATCATACAGGATCACACCAAGACAGGATCCCAGACCGAGTGTTGATATTTTTTGCGGCGGACGGCACAATTTATAATCGGCCATCCCCACTCGAATCATATTACTCATGCTGTCTTGGTCTCTCCTACCACATTTTCAATGTTCAGAAGAGAAATAAGACTTTCTCCATTTTTTCCGATTCCAGCCAAATAGGAAGCATTACTTTCATCCAATTTGAAGTTTGGTTTTTCAATGGTTTCCGGATCCAGATTCACAACTTCTTTTACTTCATCTACGATCACGCCAACCATGGACTGGTCTTTTAATTTCAAAATAATGATACGGGTTGCACCGGTATACTCATCTGTTTCCAGGTCAAACCGTTTGCGGAGACTCATTACCGGAACCACTTCTCCACGCAGATTGATCACGCCAATATAATATGGCTGGGATTTTGGTACACGGGTTACCCGCGGCATTCTGACAATATTATCCACATATCCGATATTAATTCCATACTGTTCTTCGCCCAAACGAATGACAATATATTGAATTTCTTCTGTTGTTGTTTCATTTGTCATAGCATCCATTTTCGCATCCTCCATTCTTATACCAAAGTATTTGTATCTAAGATCAGGGCAACTTCACCATCACCTAAAATAGTTGCACCACTGAACAATTTGGCATTTGTAATATGATGTCCCATCGACTTGATAACTGTTTCCTGCTGTCCAAGAAGGTTATCCACACCGAGTCCAAGTCTCTGATCTCCTTTTTTTACCACCACAACGACCATGGATCTGCTTTCCGGATCGCGCTCATATTCTTCCATCTCAAGCACTTCATTCATGCGCACAATAGGAATCACGCTACCACGCAGATGAATCACTTCCTTGGATTGTACCAGTTTGATTTCATCAAGTGAAATGTCTTCAATTGTATCAATATTTCCAAGAGGAATCGCATATTTTTCTTTTCCAACTTCTACCATAAGTGCCTGAATGATGGCAAGGGTCAATGGAAGCTGGATCGTAAAGGTACTTCCCTCGCCTTTTACGGTCTTCGCCTCAATACTTCCACCTAACGATTCAATCTTCGTCTTTACCACATCAAGACCTACCCCTCGTCCGGATACATCTGAGATCTTATCCGCGGTTGAAAAACTTGGACGGAACAATAAATCGATAAAGTCTTTCTCTGACATCGTCTCTGCCTGCTGCTCAGTGATTGTTCCTTTTTCAATTGCTTTGTTTTTAACTTTTTCTATATTAATACCGGCTCCATCATCGCGAACCTCGATCGTGACATTGTTACCATCCTGGTAAGCATCCAAATAAATAGATCCAACTTCCGGCTTTCCGAGGCGAACACGTTCTTCATTGCTCTCCAGTCCATGGTCTGCCGAGTTACGAAGGAGATGCATCAGCGGATCTCCTAATTCATCAATTACCGTACGATCAAGTTCCGTATCTTCACCAGTCATGTAAAGTTCCATCTTTTTATTCAATTTACGGTTCAAATCACGAATCATACGCGGGAATCGATTTACCACACTTTCGATCGGAACCATTCGAACTTTCATAACGGACTCATGCAAATTTGTCGTTACTCTCTCAAGATACTCGATATTCTCATTAAATGTGGAATTCGATGACAAGTCAGCAGCTCCCTCTACAGAAGATACAGAAACCAATGCATTTTTCGCAATGATCAACTCACTGACAAGGTTCATCAAAACATCCAGTTTATCAATATCCACACGAACGGAACGACTTGCTACCTTTCCCTTTGTGACAGGTTTTTTCGGTGCTTCTTTCTTTTCTTCCTTCGGTGTCACAGCGGTTGCCGCTACTGTTTTTTCTTCCTGCTTTTCTTCCGGTTGTTCTGCAGAATAGGTAAACTCATCAATTGCTACATCTGCAATCTCTGATACATTCATGATCAATTTTTTAATCGTTTCTTTATCTTCTTTGGTCGCTAAAATCCAGCTGAAATCAAAATCGAATTCTTCATCTTCAATCTGCTCTGTCGTAGGAACGGATTTAATCAATTCGCCTTTGTCTTCAACCGACTTGAATACAAGGAATGCACGTGCAGCCTTCAAAACACAGGATTCCTGCAGATACACTGTGATTCCAAGAATATTCTGACCTTCTTGCTTTGCATTATCCATCGCTACAATTTCATACTCAGAAACCGGGATATTGCGGAATTTGTCTTTATCTGAACCTGCCGTCTGTGGCTGTGCCGGAGCTGCTTTCTCCTTTTCTTCTTTCGCCTCACCGTTTGACGCTTTTCCGGTTCCTTCTTTTACCAGTTCATCCAAATCTTTTATAATATCTTCATTGTCTTCGGTTCCTTCGGCGCCGGTAGTGGAAATAATTTCCAGGTACCCTTCCAGTGCATCCAAACCACGAAACAAAATATCGATAAGTTTTGCATTTGCTTTCATATTTCCGTTTCGGATCTCCTGAAATACATTTTCCAGATCATGTGTCAGACGCTGCATTCTGGTATATCCCATGGTACCCGCCATTCCCTTTAACGTGTGCGCGGCACGGAAAATCTCATTAATGGTATCGGTATCCTCCGGTTCCTTTTCCAACTCCAAAATGTGCTCATTTAACGACTGTAAATGTTCTTTTGTTTCATCAATAAATAATTCCAGATATTGACTTGTATCCATGATTTCCTCCATTCCGATGTCACCTGTTTAAAATCATCTCATTCTCTTAAACATCGCATCTGCAATCTGCTCTAAATCCAATATTTCATCACTCAATCCGGCTTTCTCAAGCGCAAACGGCATCCCATATACTACACAGGTCCTCTCGCTCTGCCCGATTGCATAAATTTCCTTCTTCTCTTTCAATTGTTCCAAACCATGTGTCGCATCGTTTCCCATTCCTGTCAATACCGTACATAAAATGCGCTGGTACGGTGAATCAAGCAGGGATTCCAGAAAAACATCCGCACAAGGGCGTAATCCATTTCGAATTGGCTCTTTTTTAACAGAAAAAGCCATCTTCTCTCGGTTATCTTTTTCCACGCGAAGCTGGTATCCTCCCTTGGCAACATATACTTTTCCTGTTTCCACTTCCATACCGTCTTCCGCTTCCAAAACTTTACAAGCAGACATCTCATCCAGCCTTTTTGCCAGCGAAGCTGTAAAACCGGTTGGCATATGCTGTACAATTACCAGGGGACATGGAAATGTCTTTGGCAGTTTTGGTACAACTGACTGCAATGCCTTGGGGCCTCCCGTCGAAGAAGCAATCACTGCAAATTCGCAGGTCTGCACACGTTTTGTAGTTTTCCCGCCATCCGTCTGTTTTTTTACCGGCCGGCTGTCCGCCACCCGCTTTTTCTCTTTCTTCTTTACGGGCTTTGCCTGCTGAATGGTAAACGCACATTTTGCTTTTGCAAGCAACTGTTTAGGGAAATCTTCTTCCTTCCCTAAAGTCCGGCTTGGTTTTTTTACAAAATCGTAAGCTCCCAGTTCAAGGGCTTGAATTGTCTCTTCTGTACTTTTGCTGGCAAGAGAACTTACTACCAAAACGGGGATATGAATTCCTTTTTCGTTTAAATATTTCAAAAAGCTCAAACCATCCATCCTTGGCATATTAATATCTAACAAAATTAATTCATATTCTTTTCCCTGTTTCAACAATTCTGCGGCAGCAACCCCATTTTCTGCGGTATCTGTCACACACATTTCGGAATCTGTATTTATTATATCAGACATGACCCTTCTCATAAGTGCAGAGTCATCAATTATCAAAATTTTTTTCATCAAACATTTAGTCCTTTCTTATTCGACGTTTTTGTTCTTCGAAAATATATTTTATAATCTTTTCCCGTGTTTGTTTATCCATTGCTTCAAACTGACATCTGGCTTCATATGATTTAGCTCCATTGGATAATGTAATGGTCTCGATAACAGTAGCATTGCATTGAATAAATTCAATTCCCATCGCCCCATTCAATGGCACTTTTGCCTTTAAACAAGCGTGTGACTCCAGTTCTTCATCACACTGAAACCGCATGCCGCCTCCACTAATATCTGTCATTCTGGCGTCTTCCCAGTTTTGCCTCATATCTTTTAGTTTCTTTTCATATATTTGTCTTGCTGTTTCATCCGAAAACGCATCCGTCATTAAAAGATTCTGCAATGCTTTCTCTTCTTCGCTTACAACGCGGTATTCAAAATCCAGCATGCAATCCAGCCGATAAAACTCTCTTCTTTGAAATTTGGTTAATTGCGAAGTCATCTGCATCTGCAATACAAACAATTTTCTCTCGCGGTACCGTCGCATAATCTTTGCCTGACAGCGGTACATCCCCTTGGAAGCAAAAAAGCACAATTCATACACATCATTCACCTCAAGCGGGACCATTTTTCCTTCGTAAATTGGCATAGAAATCTTAATGGTACGTATTCCGTCATAATCCAACAATTGGCTGGCATAGCGCGAATCTGATACTTTTGCACGGAGAGCACTCCTGATCTGTACCAACTCAATCCGGTCTCCAATGGAAATAATATTTTTCTGCATAACCCTCTCCATTTCTTCACTTCATAAATCTCATCCGTATCACACTAGAAAACAATTTTACGATTCCTACATGTTCGGATTCTTTCTCCATATTATGCTCCAATGTATTAGCAATCTGATTTACCGCACGCGCCGTATTGCAGGAAGAATCCAGAATACTGATCGGTGTCTGCTTCATGATCGCCTTCTGCATATTGTGGTCATAGGGAACCGATCCAAGGTACTCCACTTCAATATCCAGGAATTTAGCTACTACCATACCCAGTTTTTCAAACAATTCTTTCGCATCCCGATTTCCATGTACCTGATTTGCTATCATCTTAACCACCGTTTTTTCTTTGCGATAGGTTGCTTTTTTGTTTAATGTTTTCAATAACGCATACGCATCTGTGATCGAAGTCGGCTCCGGAGTAGCCACCAGAAGAACTTCTTCGCTTGCTGCCACAAATTCCAGCACTGTATCACTGATCCCTGCACCGGTATCAACAATAACGACATCTGCAAACTCATCCAGTTCATTTAACTTCTGAATCAGGGTAATGATCTGTTCTCTGGATAAATTTGCCAATTCTTGTATGCCGGAACCGCCGGAAATAAACCCCACATTTTCCGGTCCGTACGTAATAATATCATTCAAGGTTTTCCCACGATACATCATATCTGCCAAATTATACCGCGGATGCAGACCAAGCATGATTTCAATATTGGCAAGTCCGAAATCTGCATCAAAAATAACAACCCGTTTTCCCATGCGACTTAACTGTATCGCCAAATTAACAGAGATGCTGGATTTTCCAACTCCTCCCTTTCCACTCGTAACAGTGATCACTTTCGCAACCGGTTTCTGAACGGGAGGGAGCTCCTGTTTCTTTATTATATTTCTTAATCTTTCCGCTTGATCCACTATAGCTTCCCTCCTAACAGCTTCTTCGCAATCTTCTGTGCATCTACTTTTCCAATGTCGTCCGGAACATTTTGTCCCCACGTTACATAGGAAAGCGGGCGTTTTGTATACAAACGCATATTCAGCATGACACCTGCAGAAGAAGTTTCATCCAACTTTGTGAAAATAATACTGTAATCCGTCAATTCTTTATAAACATCGGCAATTTCTTTCAGATCTCGATATTTGGTTGCCGCATTTAAAACAAGATACACTTCCCTGCTGGTGATCGGAATCTGTTCCAGCAGTTTCTGAATATCTTTCAGCTGCTCTTTATTTCGATGGGAACATCCGGCCGTATCAATCAGACAAATATCATAGTCTTCCATCTCTTCTTTCATCTCGCCTAATTCCTCCGGCGTATAAATGACCTTCAAAGGAACGCTTAAGATATTAGCATACGTTTTCAACTGTTCCACCGCTGCGATACGATACGTATCTGCTGTCGCGAGAATCACCTTTTTGTTCTTTTCCAATTTCAATTTTGAAGCAATCTTGGCAATTGTCGTCGTTTTTCCCACTCCGGTAGAGCCTAGGAAAAATACATATTTGGTTTCTTTTTTATTTTCCTGTTTCTGATCCAGTGTATAAGGCTGCCCTAACATCAAAATAATTTTCTGATACATCGCCGCCAGAATCTGATCCAACGCCGCATCCTTTGGCAGCGATTCATCAATCTCTTTTATGATCGCATCAATCTGTTCATCTTCTACTTCACTCTGACGCATCTGTTTGCGGATTAAATCTTTGCAGGCACGTGCCTTATATTCTTCTTTGGAAACCGGCTCTTCCTTCTTTTCTGCTTCTTCTTTTTTTTCAGAAAAAGAAACTTTTTCTTTTTGTTCTACTTCTGTAGTTGACTGACTGTCCTCTTTTTCCGTTATCTGCTTTTCCAGCATCTTTTGAAGACTGTTCAACTTTTCCTCGATAGAATCCGTCTTTCCGGCTTCTGCATTGTCATCGGCAACAATATCCGGAATAAACCGAGGCGTTTCCGCGGTTTCCTTTGCCACATTCTTTTCTGCGGAACGATATTCCACATTTTCATCTATAGCCGCAGTTACCTCCACTTTTCCTTTCATAAAAAGTTTCGCAAGACCTTTCGGCGATATTTTCTTAATATTCATCACTACGGCATTGCTGCCAAGATCTTCCTTTGCCATTTCAATTGCCTGTGTCTCTGTCTTTGCCAGATATTTCTTAATAATCATTCAACGGTCACCATCCCAACTGATTGAAGCTCTACATCGGAGTCAATCTCATTATATGATAATACTTGTAAATTTTTAAATTGTTCCATCGTCAGATGTTTAAAATACATACGAACGATCGGAGACGTTATGATAATTGGGGTATGTCCCAATTCTTCCAATTTGCTTGTCTGTTCCTGCAGCGATTCCATGATCTTTGCGGAATACTCCGGATCCAGCGCAAGGTACGCACCTTGCTCCGTCTGTTTCACAGAATTCATAATCTCCTGCTCCACTTTCGGATCGAGCGTAATCACACTTGTCATGTCTTTATTTGCAAAATATTTATTTGAAATTGCACGTTTCAAACTCTGTCTTACATATTCTGTCAAAATATCGGTATCATGCGTCGTCGGTGCATAATCTGCCAATGTTTCAAATATTGTGATCAAATCTCGGATGGAAATACCTTCCTGCAAAAGATTTTGCAATACTTTCTGAATTTCTCCGACACTAAGCATCTTCGGTACCAGTTCACTGACGAGTGTCTCATTAGCATCCTTGACATTGTCGATGAGATTCTGAACGTCCTGTCTGGTAAGCAGTTCATGAATATTCTGCGTAATTACTTCCATCAAATGCGTCGCAATGATCGACGGTGGATCCACAACCGTGTACCCCAGGGATTCTGCCCGTTCACGCTGCGCTTCCGTAATCCAGATCGCCGGCAGATGATACGACGGCTCAAAGGTTGGAATTCCGGTTAATTCTTCTTCGACATAACCCGGATTCATCGCCATATAGTGGTCAAACAAAATTTCACCTTCACTGACCGGAACCCCTTTTATCTTAATTACATACTGGTTTGGATTCAGCTGAATATTATCACGCAGTCGAATCATAGGAACCACACATCCAAGTTCGAGCGCGATCTGCCTTCGGATCATAACAACTCGGTCAAGCAGGTCACCTCCCTGGTTGACATCTGCAAGAGGAATAATTCCGTAGCCAAACTCCAGTTCGATGGCATCCACTTTCAAGAGAGAAGTAACATTTTCCGGCCTTCGAATCTCCTCGGCACTCTCTTCCTCTTCATCCACCTGTGCATCCGTTTCTTCCATTTCCAGTTCATTTTTCATAATCCGTGCTGTCACGATAAATAATATTCCATACCCGGAAAATATAATAATATTCATCGGAGTAAATACTCCAAGACCAATCAGGGCACACCCTGCGATCAACAGTACCTTCGGCGTGGAAAACAGTTGTTTTTGCAAAATTCCACTGATATCAGCTTCTTTCGAACCTTTCGTCACCAAAACACCGGTTGCCAATGAAATCATCAAAGAAGGAATCTGGCTCGTAAGTCCATCACCAATTGTTAAGATGGAATATGTCTGCAATGCCGCTGCAGCATCCATTCCATTCATCAATACGCCGATAGCAAGACCGCCGACAAAGTTGATCACCGTGATCAAAAGACCGGCTGTAGCATCTCCTTTTACGTATTTGGTAGCACCATCCATGGAACCAAAAAACGCTGCCTCTTCCTGAATCTTTTCACGTCTGACTTTGGCTTCCTCGTCCGTAATGGCACCGGTATTTAAGTCGGCATCGATCGCCATCTGTTTTCCGGGCATCGCATCCAGTGTAAATCGAGCCGTTACTTCGGAAACACGTTCCGAACCTTTATTGATGACCATCAACTGCACAATGATCAAAATAATAAATACAACCGCTCCTACGACTAAGTTACCGCCACCTACGAAATTACCAAAAGTATTTACGACATTTCCGGCTTCTCCATTTAACAAAATATTACGGGTGGAACTAACATTTAATGACAGACGAAATAACGTCGTAAGCAGCAAAAGGGTTGGAAACGATGACATATCCAAAGGCTCTTTTGCAAACAACGCATTGAAAAGCACCAACATCGAAATTCCAATGTTTGCGGTAAATAACACATCCAATAATACCAATGGAACCGGAATGATCAGGCACAAAATAGGAATCAGGACAAAACATCCTAAAATAATATCCGTCTTTTTCATTTATCATTCCACCTCCTTGGTTCTGATTTTCTTTTATATTTTTCCTTGTATACTATAAACATAAGCCAATACCTCTGCCACCATCTGATACAGTTCCGGTGGAATCTGGTTTCCTATTTCTACATTGTAGTACAGCATTCGGGCAAGTGGCTTATTTTCAACAATTTCCACTTTATTCTCTGCTGCGATATCTTTGATCCTCGCGGCAAGATAGTCTGCTCCTTTTGCCAGAACAACCGGCGCCTCGCCAAGATCTTTATCATATTTGATCGCCACCGCAAGATGAGTCGGGTTCGTGATAACTACGTCTGCCTCCGGCACGCTCTGCATCATACGCGCCCTGGAAACCTCCTGCATCTTACTTCGGATACGGCTTTTGATCTGCGGATTTCCCTCTGTGTTTTTATATTCCTCTTTTACTTCCTGCTTTGTCATCTTCATATCATTTTTAAATTTTCTCCGCTGATAATAGTAATCAACGGCAGCAAGAATCAAAAAGACGAAACTTATCTTTAAGCCAATATTAATAACTGTGTTTACCAATAATTGTAAAGCTGATGTCAGATCAAGGCTGTAAATATTGACAATCATTCCCCATTCATCGGATAACTCGTTGTAGATCACATAAAACAACACGAGTAATTTGGCAATTGCTTTTACCAGATCAAAGATCTTGTCCTTGGAAAACATCCGTTTCATACCGGAAACCGGACTGATCTTGGAAAATTTTGGCTGCAGTGGTTTCATCGTCGGCTGCCATTTAACCTGTGCCACATTGACAATGATTACGACAACCAGCAAAATCGCCATAATGGGTCCTGCCAGCAAAAGGGTTTGTCTTCCACAATACATCATAAGATTCATGGATCGGGCTCCATTAAAATCGCCGGCATACTGTGGGATGGCTTCATACAAAAAATGAAATGTCTCGAGCAGTGTCCGATACAAAAAGCCGCCAAATACGCGGACTGCCGCAAAAAAGATCAATAAGATCGCAGCGACACCGATATCCTGGCTTTTGGCAACCTGTCCTTCTTTTCTGGCATCTTCCAATTTTTTCGGAGTGGCATCTTCTGTTTTTTCGCCGCCTTCTCCTTCTTTGGCAAAAAACTGGAGTTCATATTTTAACATAATTCATTCTCCATTCTTAAGTTGGAGTAAAAGAGTTATACAATTTTACAACAATGTCCTGCATCGTCTCAAATACAAAATTAGCGATTGTCGGTATGGTAGGCACAATAATCAGCAAAATTACGATACCGACCAAAACCTTGATCTGGATTCCGACGACAAACATATTCATCTGCGGAATCGCCCTCGACAGAACACCAAGTACGACATTGATCACAAGCATACAGGCAAATACCGGAAGCACGATGCGGAAGCCAACGAGAAAAAAGTTGACGATAAATTCTACTGCTGTCTCCTGCAGGTTTCCATCAAATACAGCCTGTCCCACATTAAAATAGGTAAACGTATCTAAGATTGCCTGCAGTATCTTATAATGCATATTGCTGATAAGCATCATCAACATTACCAGATACACGTACAAATTTCCGCTGATGGAAATCTGAATATTGGTCAGTGGGTCAAATGTGCTTGCCATCGACAATCCCATTTCCATATCCATCAACTGTCCGGCAAACGAGACAATATATGTACACATATTACACATAAACCCAATCGTAAGTCCTACGATCATCTCCTTCAATACCAAAACAGAAAATCCAAGGATTCCCACATAATTCAATTCAATGACGGGTACCGTCTGAATCGCTGCCAGCGATAAAACCATACCGATGGCCAGCCGTATTTTCATTGGAATCGTCTGATATCCAAAGATAGGAGCTCCGATCACAAACGACGTGATCCGAATGAGAACCAAAAGGTAAAATTCCACATGTTCTACCGTAAAGCTCATAATCTCTCCTCCTCAATCACCGAAACCTTCTTACTTTTGTCATTTGACATACGTATAAAAATTTTCACATAATGTGGTGAAAAATTCCACACAGCTTTGCATGATCCAATTTCCTGTCAGCAAAAGGGTAATAAATATCGCCAAAAGTTTTGGCACAAAGGTAAGCGTCTGCTCCTGTATCGAAGTTACTGTCTGAAAAATACTAATGATCAATCCGACGATCAACGATACAAGCAGCAAAGGAAGCGAACACTTGATGATCGCCCAGATTGTCTGTGTCGATACTTCAATCAGATCTGCTTCTGTCATGCTGTCTCACCTAACCTTTCTTCTCTATATTCTTCCACTCTCCCAGCGGCTCTAATAAAAGGTCTGAACCAGCTGGCCGATCACAAGATTCCATCCATCTGCCAAAACAAATAATAAGATCTTAAACGGCATAGAAATCGTGGTCGGTGGAAGCATCATCATTCCCATCGACATAAGGGTTGACGCGACAACCATGTCAATTACAATAAATGGAAGATAAATCAAAAATCCAATGATAAATGCGGTCTTCAATTCACTGATCATAAATGCCGGCATCAAAACCATTGTCGGCACATCATCTTTGGTCTGAATCTCGCTTTCTTTTCCTTCTATCTCCAAAAACAACTGTATATCGGAACGGTTTGTCTGTTTAAACATAAACTCACGAATTGGCTTCAATCCCGCATTAAGTGCCTCTTCCTGCGTCAACTGTCCCTGTTCATACGGCTGAACACAGTCCGTATTGATCTGTGTAATGACCGGTGACATGATAAACAGTGTCAGAAATAAAGCAAGCCCCACCAAAACCTGATTTGGCGGACTCGTCTGTGTTCCCAATGCAGAACGCACAAAATGAAGCACCACGATAATTCTTGTAAATGATGTCATCATTATAATGATCGATGGTGCCAGTGCAAGCACAGTCAATACAAGAAGCATCTGCAAACTTGCTGACAAACTGCTGCTTCCCGCATTGGAGGTAATGTTAAATTCAAAATCTTCCGGGTCTTCCGGATCAGACGTTCCCGCCGTACTACTTCCTTCTATCTCATCAACGTGAGAATTCGAATCCGGTTTTGCGCAAACGATTGTACCAGAAAAAAAGGTCAATATACATAGTGCCAAAACCAGAGACATCATCTTAGTTAAAATCCAAAAAAATCTCCTGTGTGTTCTCATAATACCAACCTTTTCTTATTTCTTGTCATCTCTGTTTTTTACATTCGAAAGCATATTTTTCATCACTTCTTTAAACGAAGTATCTCCCACTGTATTTCCGAATTCTTTCGGAATCTCCAGCTGGTCTTCCTCTAACTCCGACAAAAACGTGATCTGCTCTTTGGTTACCCCAATGGCATACTGCTTTTTCCCAATCTGGATAATCTGAATATATTTGGATGGGGCAATCTTATATGTCTCAATCACTTTAATATTTTTTGCTCGATACTGCATCGCACCGGATTTGGCAATCCATTTTGTAACAAAATAGGTAAGCGCCAAAACCAATACGAACACAAACAATGCAGTGATCAATTGTAAAATATTGTTAAGCATTTATCCAATTGCCTTTTTTACTGCTTCCAATACACGATCCGCCTGGAAAGGTTTTACGATAAAATCCTTAGCTCCGGATTGAATGGACTCAATAACCATAGCCTGCTGTCCCATAGCGGAACACATAATGATATTGGCAGAAGCATCGGCTTCTTTAATTTTCTTTAATGCCTGAATTCCATCCATTTCCGGCATCGTGATATCCATCATAACAAGATCCGGTTTGGTCTCATTGTATTTTTCGACAGCTTTCAATCCATTTTCCGCTTCTCCAGCTACTTCATATCCGTTTTTTGTCAAAATATCCTTGATCATAACTCGCATAAATGCAGCATCATCACATATCAAAATACTTTTTGCCATTGTTCATATTCCTCCATTATATTAATCTTTGATAATCTCTGTCACGCGAATACCGAAGTTTTCCTCAATTACCACAACTTCGCCTTTTGCGACAAATTTTCCATTTACTAAAACATCAATTGGCTCACCTGCCAGTTTATCCAGTTCAATGATCGTACCCGGCGAAAAATCCAATATCTCTTTGATCGACTTGCTTGTCCTTCCAAGTTCCACTGTGACTTCCAACGGAACATCCATGATCAAATCAATATTTTCCGGAGCGATACCATCTAGGTTCTGACTCGGTGCAAAATTTTGAAATTGTGCCGGCTGAATCGGTACATTCTGCATTGGCATATTGTACATCGGCATAGCACCGTTCATCGTCGGCTGTTGCATTCCCATCATAGGCTGCTGGGGTGCCATCTGTGGATCCATTTGTGATACCGGTACTGCCTGCATTGGCTCCGGCTGCTGTACCGGTGCGGCAACCGGTTCCGGTTGTGGTGCTGGTTCCGGTTCAGAAGCTGCCGTTTCTTCCATACCACCTTCCATCGTACTTCGGAATCTGGTATAAATGAGTTTTGCAAAATCAAACGGATACAATTGCATGATTTCACTATCGACCAGATCGCCGATTGTCATTCGGAATGAAACCTGAACAAAGGTCTGACCAACCATGTCGTGTAAGCCGTCTTCCATCATAGTGTTAGCTAAATCAACTCTTGTCGAACTTGGCGGGCTGATATCCACTTTTTCATTGATCATTGATGACATTGATGTCGCCGCCGATCCCATCATCTGATTCATCGCCTCACTGATCGCACTTAAATGAAGATCCGTTAATTCGGCATCTGTATTTGTGCCATCACCGCCCATCATCAAATCTGTAATAACTTTTACATCATGTTCTTTTAATACCAAAATATTCTTTCCTTCCAAGCCGGTTCGGTAAGATATATATATAAAGACACATGGTGCAGGATTTTGCTCTTTCAGATCATCCAAGGTAACATAAGATAATTTGGGAGTTGTAATCTCTACCCGGTTGTTTACCAAAATCGACAACGTTGTTGCCGCCGTCCCCATGCTGATGTTAGCAATTTCCCCTAGAGCATCACTTTCTTCCGGAGACAAACGTTCGTTAGAGTCTGCCGCAGCCGGTGTTGGCTCACTTGCTGCCACATCGGAAGTATTCTCAGCAGAATTGCCCATACTTCCTAATAACGCATTGATTTCCTCTTGCGATAACATTCCATCCATGCATTCTTACTCCTCTCTGTAGACTGATTTAATCTTAACTGCATAGGCGTCATCATGGGCACCCGGTAATGCAGAAAATTTCTTGATATTACCAACATAGACATCCATTTCATCTTCTATCTTGGTATTTAACTTAATGATATCCCCCGGTTGTAAATGAATAAAATCGTTTACCGATATGGCACTGCGTCCCATAATCGCACGCACCGGGATTTTGGCTTTATGAATATTGTCTTCGATTAATTCACGATATTTATCATCGTCTTTTATTTCAGCTGTAGAATACCAGTATTTCGTATTGATCTTATCAATAACCGGCTCTACTACCGTATATGGAATACAAATATTCATCACTTCTTCAACATCACCAACTTTAATATTCATCGTGACAATGGAAGTCATTTCGTTTGGCGAGACAAACTGTGCAAACTGCGAGTTTGTCTCAATTCTTTCTAATGTGGGATTGATGCTCTGCACATTCGCCCACGGTTCAATCAAGAGATTTGTGCAAACTGCCATGATCCTTTGAATAATTGACAATTCAATCTCTGTAAACTCTCTTGGCTTATCCAAAGGAACCCCACTTCCACCAAGCATCAGATCTACTATCGTATATCCAAGACTGCTCGCCATCTCAATGATGATCGTCCCTTCCAAAGGTGTAAAATTGACAACACCTAAGAGAACCGGATTTGACAACGAATTCGAAAACTCCTGAAACGTTGCTGCTTCCGCATGCATTACTTCCACTTGAACATTTCTCCGCAGATACACCGGCAGATTTGTCGATAACAAACGCGCATAATGTTCAAAGATAAATACTAAAGTACGTAAGTGATCTTTCGAAAATTTGGATGGTCTTGCAAAATTATAATCTTTTACCTGCTTTTCGTCTTCTACATCGGTATCTGTCGGATCAAATTCACCGCTGTTTAACGCAGAAAGCAAGTTATCTATTTCGCTTTGCGATAAGACGTCCCCCATTTTCTTTCACCTCACTGACTTTCCAAATTTGTTATTATTCCTACTGGAACATAAATCCATTTAATGCAAGACGTACAATGCATTTGCTTCCATACAAATCCTGGATTTTAGCAAGTGCCTGTTCTTTTACTGCATTCTGATCCAATGTTTTCATACTCTGGTCTGCAATGGTTTCTTTTACAATTTCTGTAATATATACATCTTTTGCTTTTACGGATTCTGAAACTTCTTTATAATCCTCTGCTTCTGTATTGAATGAGATGGTAACCCCCTCCAGCACAGCAAAGTGAGAAGTGTTGTCACCTTCGTCCGGTTTCAGATTGATCGTTTGCTTATTTTCAAACGCAATCGAATACGGTTCCAGATTATCTATAGAATAATCTCCGGAAGCTTCTTCATCTGTTTCCAGATCAATTGCTGTAGCAACTTTGTCTACCAGCTGGCTTGTCTTATTCATCGTCGGAACCACTGCAAATACGATTACAGCTGTCAGAATAAGATTCAAAAGACAAGATGCCATGATTATAATTGTCAAAATATTCTTTTTCATCTTTACCCTCCATAATCACTCTTCGGTATATATTTTAATTTCTACACGCCGATTTCTCGCACGTCCTTTTTCCGTTTTGTTATCTGCCACCGGATCGTACTGACTTCGTCCCGTCGTCTCTAACGTCTTAGGATCCAGATGTTTTTGATTGGTAAAATACTCAAACACCTGCGTCGCTCTCGCCGTAGACAGCCACATATTGTTTTTAAATGTACTGCTGGAAATCGGAACATTGTCGGTATGACCTTCAATCTTTATCATGTGGTCATCATATATCTTCAAAATATCGCCTACTTTGCTCAAAAGAGGGATGGCTGATTTTTTAATCTGATCCGAACCGGAATCAAATAAAATCGCACCATTCAATGAAATCTGAACATATTGATACTGCTCGTCCATATTTACATTGACCATATCCTGAATTTTCTTCGCCGCTGCTTTGTCGGACACTTCTGCATAAAGTGCCTCCGTCTTCTCTTTTAACTGCTCTTCCAGTTTTTGTTTGTACTTTTCTTCCTCCGAGATTTCCGTGGAATCGTCTTTCAGTTCCTGATCCTGTCCACTGTTTTCAAATTCATTGAAATACTCTTCCATGGAAATTTTCTGACTGGTTCCACTGGAAACAAAGGCTCCTTCTCCGACAGCATTCCCGCCATCGGAAAAGATATCAATGCTTTCCGATAACGAAGTAACGATCTGCTCATATTTGTCAGCATCTACAGTTGACATGGAAAACAATAGCACAAAAAAGCACAGCAACAAGTTCATTAAATCTGCAAATGTGTTAATCCATCCACCTTCAATGGATGCCGGCTCTTCCGCCTTTCTTCGTGCCATTAGCTTTCACCACCTTGTTCATTTCCATCGCCTCCCAAAAAAGAGTCACGGACATTCGGTGCAAGGAATGATTTCAGTTTTTCCTCAATCACACGTGGATTTTCTCCAGCCTGTATCGACAGAATTCCCTCACAGATAACTTCTTTCTCCATAATCTCTCTCGCATTGATTGCACGAAGCTTTGTTGCGATAGGAATGGAAATCCAGTTTGCAAGAAGAGAACCATACATCGTCGTAACCAAAGCCACTGCCATGTTCGGTCCAATTGAACTTGGATCATCCAGCAGTTTCAGCATGTTGATCAAACCGATCAACGTACCGATCATACCCCAGGCAGGACCCATAGCAGCCAATCCATCCCAAAAACTGATCACTTTATTGTGTCGACGTTCAATACTGCTCAGTTCCGTATCCAGTATGCTGGTAACCAATTCCTGATCGGTACCATCGACAATCAGCATGATTCCTTTTTTCAAAAAATCATCATCGATATCTGCCGCTGCTTCCTCCAGCTGAAGCAGCCCCTCTTTTCTTGCCACATTCGCCAGATCAATAATCGTATGTATAATTTCACTTTCCTTTGTCGCCGGAGTTTTTAAAATCAGCTTAAAAGACTTCAGCGAGTTAAAAAATGCCGGTATACTGTCTGACATCGTAAGCATACACATAAAGGAGCCTCCGATTGTAATCAAAATGGAGGAAAAGTCATAAAAGTTTCCCAGCGCAGCAAAGCCCTGATCCCCGGATACAATTCCATACACAACTGCTGCGGCACACCCCAGCATACCAATAATTGATGCTAAATCCAAAAAAATACACCACCTTAATGTTATATTAATCTATTGGTATTGAAAAAATTTCTTTCCGATACAATTTTACTAGATTTTTTACCTCTTGTCTACTTTCTTTTACAATAATTTTTTTCCCTGTAGTTAAGGTTAGTACCGTGTCCGGAGTTTCCTCGATGGTTTCAATCAAATCCGAATTTAAAGTAAATTGTTTTCCATTCATTCGCGTGACGTCAATCATACAATTCCTCCTTTTTCAACACTTTTCAATACTCGTGTTTTATTATACCACAAAAAAAGCAAAAAGGGAAACAAAAGTTTCCCTTTTTTATTAGAAATTTATTGTTTTTAACGTTTCAGATTGATCAATTCTTCCAACATCGTATCGGATGTCGTAATTGTACGAGAGTTTGCCTGGAACCCACGCTGCGTTGTAATCATATTAGTAAACTCAGTAGCAAGGTCTACATCTGACATTTCAAGAGCACCTACAGAAAAGCTTCCGACTTCCGTAATATCCTGGCCGATCCCATCAAAATCACCGGAGTTCAGCGTCGCTGCAAACAAACTGTTTCCGGCGGCTTCCAAACCGGATGGGTTAGCAAACGTCGCTACTGCAATCTGCCCAAGCAGTTTATCATCTCCATTGCTGTATACAGCATAGATTTTTCCATCGGTTCCGATTGAAAATCCGTTCAAAGTACCTGCTGCATTACCTGCATTGTGTCCGTCAGCGTCACCACGTTCCGGTTTTACAGTAGAAGTTCCTTTTGTAGCATACATCGTAAGCCCGGAAAAATCGATATTAACACCACCTACCGGGAACGCATTGTTTTCTGTGTTTCCATCGTTTAACGTTAAGTTCAGCATTCCTTCCACTTCACCGGAAACACTTACGAATTCACCCGAAGAACCATTAAATGTTAAAAGGGATGTACTCGCTGCAAATGTGATTGTACCATCCGGATCTACGGTATAGTTCAATGGACTCTGTCCACCAAAGCTGACGTACTGGTTTGTCGTACTGTAAACGGTATTTCCACTGGCATCCACAGTCGCCTGCTTCAAAATGGAATTTCCTTTGGAATCCATGATATCCGTAATTCCTACCGTGTATTCATTGTCTGTTGTCGCATTGGCTTTCATAACAGACAATTTTGCAGTAAACAGATTACCGACATTGTCATAAAAACTGACAGAAATCGGATATCCCGCTCCATCTGCACTATAGGTTACCTGTTTGTCTTTGCTGTCAATATTACCGGATAATGTAACATTTGTTGTGGCTGCCGGCTCTGCATTTTGATTTTCCGGAGACATCAACTGTAAGGTATCTGCCGTATCCTTACGAATTTCACCATTGGCATCCACACCCCATCCGAGTACGGAAGCTCCGTTTGTCGTACAGTACAGTGTACCCGCTGCATCGATGTCAAAACATCCGGATTTTGTAAAATATGTACTTCCGTTGCTTCTTACAACAAAAAATGCATCCCCGTTTATCATCAGATCCATACCTCTATCGGTACGGTTTGTTGCGCCGGTTCCACTCATATTTACGCTAATGGATGCTACATTGGATCCCAAACCGATCTGAACGGCATTTCTTCCGGCTGCTCCTGTCGTCGCATTCGGACCGGAAGCTCCCTGTGTCGTTTGATAAAACACATCCGTAAAGTTTACCGAACTGGAACGAAATCCTACCGTATTTACGTTTGCGATATTGTTACCAATTACATCCATCTTTGTCTGGTGTACTTTCAATCCTGATACACCGGACCACAATGATCTCATCATAATGAATCACCCTCCATTTTCTGATTCCTGCATTTGTTAATCCCCTCTGTCAGTCAGGGATTATCATGCCTCCTGTTAAGGGCCGGCATGGTTTCATTTTCTTTCTGCTGCAATTTTAATTAATGATCGCTCCATCGATATTGGTAAAAACTGCATTTGAAGTATCATTGACCGCAGTGACGATTGTTTTATTCTTCACATTCAAAATAAATGCAAGATCATCTACCATAACAAGAGATTCCGTCATGCCCTTTTCCTCAGCCCGATCTACCGCCTCTTCCAGACGTGCCTGCTGTTCTTTCGTCATAGAAATATTTCTTGTCTCCAAGCGTCTTGCCGCATGTTTGGAAAATCGAACACGATCTGCTGTGCTCTGTAACACTTCTCCAAACGTTGTAGATTTTTCACCGGTCTTTGATGCTGTTTGATTTGTTTTTTGTTCTGCTGCATTTATTTTATGCCGCATTTCATCGATGGAAGCAAAGTTACTGTTATTGATATTCATCGCTTTGTCCACCTCCTAAAGAATGATCGTTTCATTCTGTCGTCGTGTCATCTTCATCCTTGGAAATGCCACTTTCTGTCACTTTTACCGTAACTTTATCTGTAATCGTCGTATTATATGGATCGTCAAAGCACAACGCCAGTTTGTATGTTCCGTTATCCAGATTTTCAAAAGCCCCCGGTGCAATAGACAATACTCCGTTGTTGTAAGACAAATAGTCGGATTTAATATATTCTCCATTTAACATAACGGCTACACTGCTTGCTGCATAGTTTCCGCTGCCAAGGTTGATATTAATATCGACCATACTTTTGTTTGATTTGTCATAAACCGCTTCCGTCTGCTCTGCAACAGGAAGATATTTTGCCACATCTGCATAGGATTGTTTTACTTCTACCAAATCATCAATAGAGTATAATTGTCCGTTTACAGATAATTGTGCGGTTCCGTTTTTTACAGCAATGTAATCAACTACACCCTGTACTTCGGTAATACTTCCATTTGTACTCTTTGTATTAAGAACAACGGCTTTACCAACCAATCCAAACGCCTGTGAATTTACAGCAGTTTCGTTCAGATTCTGCATCTGTTCCAATGCTGAGAACTGTGCGAGCTGTGCAATAAACTGAGTATCCTTCTCCGGCTCAAGCGGATCCTGATTTTTCATCTGACACACCAAAAGCTGCAAGAATTCATCTTTTCCAAGTTCTCCTCCTACGGCACGATCCGATGACTGCGACTCATTGACTCTGTTTTTATCAAAACTCAGATCATTCAGTCCTGTCACAATACCATCCAATGATGTTGCCATGTGTTCGCCTCCTTTTTACTATGCAGTATAATCCACAATACTTTCTCCATCCTGTCGTTCTGTCTCTGTTTCCTGAGAAACATTATCCCCATCCAATGCCTGTTCTCCGGCATCGACGCGAAAACGTTTGGCAGAACCTTTTTTCTGATCAAAGTTATGATTGTTTGAATCTTCCTGGTTTTTGAATCCAAAATTGGATACATTTACTTCTACCGATTCTACTTTCAAGCCTTGACTTTCGAGATTTTCCCGCAATACAACCAGCTGGCTCTCCAGTGCTTCTTTTGCCATTTCATTCTGAACCGTAAGTGTCGCTGTCGCAACGCCCTGATTGGATGAAACGCTCAAATGCACTCGTCCGAGAGATTCCGGATTCAACTGCAGTTCCATACTTGTTGTCTGTGGCAGTACACGAATGCGGATATGGTTCACTACCTGATCTACGATCTCCTGCATGGAAACCTGACGGATCTCTGCATTTTCCGTACCCGGTTCAAACGCCTGCGTCAGTCTGTCCACAAATGCCGGTAACGAATTTTCCGGTTCTGCCGCCGGCTGGGAACCGGTTTGTGAATCCTGCGCAAAAGCATCCGATTGTCCGGATTCGTTTGAAACTTCTACAGTGACCGGAACACTTTCGTCTTGTGAAACCGTTACTGCAGACGTATCAGTCACCGAATCTGCTTCTACATCTGTCTGCTTCTGTGTTTGTTCCGGAATATTTTTATTTTCCGTTATTGCTTCTGTCAGATTTTGCAAAAAATTCTGCATGTCCTGTGAATCCTGAGGCACTTCGGAAACCTGTTCCAAAATTTCAGAAATTCCCTGTGTGATCTGCGTCCAATCAGAAGTAAGTTCATCCGATACAAGCATTGCACTGGAATCTTCCACACCATGCATCTCCAAAATGAGTGCATTGATATTCGAAGTGTTACCCGTCGCCTGTAACTGTTGTGCACCGGTAACATCCACGATCAGATCCATCGGTGTGATTCCGAGCTGCTCCAGCAGATCTTCCACATCTTCTTTGGAAAGACCAAAGACATTTTGCAGCAGCGTGGTTACTTTTTCCGCAATTTCTTCTGTCGGCATCTCGTTTTCCACAGGTGTCTGGTTTTTGTCCGCTTTGACCGTAATCTTATGGGAATCAAAACCATCGGTTATTTCTTTCTTCCCGGAAGTCTTTACATTCGCCGGCTGTGCTTTTTCCGATGTGTTTGCCGTGTTTTTTGAAAAATAATTTTCAAACGACTTATCTTTTACGGATGCACTTTTGTCCATGCCTCGGGATTGTACTGCCTGTACATTTAAAGAAATGTTAGCTGTCTTCATGTTTCCTCCTTTCCGGGTGTGTCATCACCCAAATCATCCACTATATATATCGGTCAAAAAGCCATGGTTTTTAACCGTTGTGGGCACTATTTTGCCGTCATTTTTGTCGTGATCTGAGCCGCCGTCTCAGGTGTCATCGCTGCCAAAATAGCAGAACTCTTGGACTCTGTCATGCTGTCCAAAATCGAAGCGACAAGATCAAGATCTCCCGTCATGGTTTCCAGCACTGCTGCAGCCTTATCCGGATCCATCTTACTGTACATCGTCGCCTGTTTGGTAATCTTGGCTGTATACGTCAGATCTTTTACGACATCTTTATAAATCGCAGCGGCGTTATCCGGATCAATTTCTTCGTAATATTGCTTGTATTCGGATATGTCCGGTGCCTTATCATTGTAAACAACATTTTCATCAAATTTCTTTACACGCTGCTCAAATGACTTTTGCTGCTCTTCAAACTTTTTCAATCGTTCGACTTCTTTTTTTAGCTGCGTCACTTCATCTGCACTGGCAGAATTGGTACTTTTCAGCGAAGCTAATTCATTTTCCAGCTGCTTGATGCGTGCATTTGCCTCATCAATATTGGTATAACCGTTTGCCTGGCTGTTAGAACCATCATCCGGCAAAATACGGTTGATCACCGGCACATCTTTGATCACCGGTGCCAATACCTCACTTCCGAAATTTCCGACATCCATTTTGATCAATACACCAAATATTCCAAGCCAGATCAATACGATCGCAATTACGATCAATATCGTAAGCAGTTTGCTTCCACCGCTTTCTTCCTGTGCAACTTCTACATTTCTATCTTTTTTCTTCTTTCTAGCCATAATCTCTAAATCCTTTCTGTCGAATTTGAATAGGTGTAACTTACCAGTTCATCCACTTCTTTTTGTTCTTTCTGCAATTCTTCTTTTTGAAATTTTTCCCATGCTTTTTCGCGTAGTTTTTCAAAAATCTTCCGTTCTTTCATCGCTTCTGTTAATTTTTTTCTCGCCTGCTCCACTTCTGCTTCACAACGAACAATGACATTATTTTGTAATTCAATATACGTTTCTAAAATTTCACTATCCTGCTTGATTTTCTTTATTTTTACAATCGTTAAACTTTCCTGCAATTCACCTTTTAAAAGTTCATCATTGGCCCGCAGCCGGTTTTGCAGAATTTCCAGTTTTTCCTGTTCCTGTAACAATCTGGCATTTGCCTGTGCATATTCGTTTTTTGCCTGTGTTTCAAGTTTTTCTTTCATTTGCAATATATTCTGCATCGAAAACCGAAACCGTCCCATGGTTATTCACCATCCTCACTGAAAATATCAAGCATTTGCTGAAGAGATTCTTCAAATGTATACTTCTCATCGGTCTGCTGCTGTAAAAAAGCATTTACGGCACGGATCTTATCAATCGCAAAGTCAATGTCCGGATTAGATCCCGCTTTATAGGCTCCGATATTGATCAGGTCTTCTGCCTCCTGATATGTCGCCAGCACCTGCTTCATCTTTCCGGCAGCTACTTTGTGTTCCTTCGTGATAATCGAACTCATGACACGCGATATACTCTGAAGTATATCAATTGCCGGATAATGATTCTTATGCGCCATCTGTCTTGAAAGCACAATATGACCATCTAAAATTCCTCGTGCCGTATCGGTAATCGGCTCGTTGAAATCGTCTCCATCGACAAGAACCGTATAGAGGCCCGTGATGGAACCACGATCAGAATTTCCTGCGCGTTCAAGCAGTTTCGGCATCTGCGCGTACACACTCGGTGGATAACCTCGCGATACCGGCGGTTCTCCGGATGCCAGCCCAATCTCCCTCTGTGCCATTGAGAAACGCGTCAGGGAATCCATCATAAGTAATACATCTTTTCCCTGATCTCGAAAATATTCTGCAATCGCCGTCGCCGTCTGTGCCGCCTTTTTACGGATCAACGCCGGTTTATCCGATGTTGCCACAACAACGACAGAACGTCTCATTCCTTCTTCTCCCAGATCTCGTTCAATAAATTCCCTTACTTCACGTCCACGCTCTCCGATCAGCGCGATTACGTTAATGTCTGCCTTCGTATTTCTGGCAAACATACCCATTAGTGTACTCTTTCCCACACCACTTCCCGCAAAAATTCCAATTCTCTGGCCTTTTCCTATCGTAAGGAGTCCATCTACCGCTTTTACTCCCAGTGTCAACACTTCATCTATAATCTTTCTGCTAAGAGGATCCGGCGGTGCCGCTTCTACGGAATAATGAGCACAATCTGCCCCAAGACTGTCGGCATTCATCGGTTCTCCTACACCATCTAATGTCAGTCCCAGAAGTTCTTCACTTACCGGCACCTGAAGCGGCGCGCCGGTATTTTCGACCCAGCTTCCGAGTCCGACACCTTCGACGTTATCGTAAGGCATTAAAAGGACACGGTCATCCCGGAATCCAACCACTTCGGCTTTTACGACACCGGCTGCTGAATTCGACCGTATCAAACATAAGTCATTCAATTTTGCCATCGGACCAATTGATTCAATGGTAAGTCCAACCACTTTCGCCACCTTTCCGAGATGTTTCACATAACTTCGATCCAAAAGTGCCTCATAGCGGTCAAAGTGAATTTTTTCGGATAGTTCCATAGTTTCCCTCATTTCCGTTTTTTTAGGAATGAACTAACATTTTTAAATCCCGGATCAGTGTATCCAGCTGTGTCTGAAAACCACAGTCTACCATCTGGCTCTGCGTCTCGATAACACACTGTCCCTTTTCCAGTCCTTTTTCTTCTACCAGCTCAAGGCTGACGCCTTCTCCGAGTTCCTGTAAAATCTTTTCTTTATTGCTCTCGACTTCATAAATATCATCCCCGGATACCCGGATACAATATTTGTCAGAAGGTTCCAAATCTCGAATCGTCGTCTGAATCAGATATAAAATCAGATCATCACGGTCTTCGATCAGAACCCCCGTCAATTTTTGAAGCAGGGCAATCAACACATCGACATATTTTTTCTCAATCCCATCGACGTATTCTTCCAATTCGCGTTTCTGGTTTCTTGCCGTATCATCGAGTTCTTTTTCCCGCTGAGCGATTTCCTGCTCCGCTTGCTGCCAGCCTTCCTGATATCCCTGGTTTCGGCCGTCCTCTACTGCCCGCTGCATCTCTTCCTGAATCTGCCGGGATGCCTCGCTTCGCATCTGCTCTGTCTCTTTCTTGGCCTCTTCAATGAGAAACTCTGCTTCTTCTTTTGTTCTCTCATATTCTTCTTCCGAAATATTTTCCGGCTTTGCCTCATTATTTTCCTTTTTTTGTAAAGACAAAATTGCTTTTTCCGCTTCCTGCTGGCCGATGGTTTCTATCGAAATCCCACCATCTTTTCCCAGCGGAATAAAATTGTCTTTTTTGTCATTGTTGTTGATCTTTACCATATCGGATGGATGGAGATCTACAAACTGGTACTTAATTAAATTAGACAACGATCTCGTCACCTCCGCCCCTTGATATTACAATCTCAGCGGAATCCTCCAACTTACGTATAATATTTACAATCTTCTGCTGTGCCTCTTCGACATCTTTCATACGAACCGGTCCCATATATTCCATGTCTTCACGGATCATAGCGGACAGACGAGTGGACATATTGTTGAAGATAACATTTTGTACATCTTCGTTTGCACCTTTGAGGGCAACTGCCAGTTCGCCATTTTCCACTTCACGGAGAACACGCTGGATGGAACGGTCATCAAGCATAAGAATATCTTCGAATACAAACATTTTCTTTCGGATCTCGTCGGCAAGTTCCGGCTCTTCGATCTCGAGATTTTCCATAATGTGTTTCTCTGTACCACGGTCTACTGTATTCAACACTTCTACGATGGAATCGATACCACCAACGATCGTGTAATCCTGATTGACCAGGGATGACAGTTTCTGCTCCAAAATATTTTCCACTTCTTTGATGACATCCGGTGACGTACGATCCATCAAAGCAATACGTTTGGCTACATCGGTCTGCTTGTCCGGAGGAAGGGTACTGATAACCCCTGCCGCCTGTGTCGGAGACAGATATGACAAAATCATCGCAATGGTCTGTGGATGCTCGTCCTGAATAAAGTTCAAAAGCTGAGATGCCTCTGTCTTTCGAATAAATTCGAATGGACGTACCTGAAGAGATGCCGTAAGTTTTCCAAGTACCTCTTTGGCTTTGTCCTCTCCCAATGCTTTCTGAAGCAGATCCGTCGCATAACCGATACCGCCTTCTGCGATGTACTGCTGTGCCAGACAAACTTCGTAGAACTCGTTCAAAACCGCTTCTTTATCTGCCGGAGATACACTTCGCGTATTGGCAATTTCCAAAGTAAGCTGTTCAATCTCGTCTTCTTTTAAATGTTTAAAGATTCCCGCAGCCTTCTCCGGTCCAAGTGTGATCAAAAGAATCGCCGCTTTCTGAATCCCATCCAATTCTGATACTGCACTCATGCTCGTGTACCTCCTATCTTATCCCCAGTCCTCATTGATCCAGTTTCGCAGCAGCATCGCAACCGCTTCCGGATTCTCATCCACGAATTTCTCTATCATCTTTCGTGTTTCGGATTTATCACTAAGTTCAATCTCTTCCAGATTTTCCTCATTTTCTTTTGTCGTTGCAAGCAGATCTTCTACCGAAAGTTCCGGCTCTGTCTCTGTTACTTTCACCGGTGAAGTACCGCGGATGATAACAAAGATAAGAAGGACACCGATCAATACAGCAAGGATGATCATCAGGTAATTGGTAAGACTTCCTGTAAATCCTGTCTTTTCAGCCGCCTCATATACCGGCTGTTCCTGCGCAATGATCGTTATGTTATTCTGCGCGATACCGGTCGCCGCCGAAACCAGCTGCGTAATTTCCTCCGGCACTTCAAGTGTCGTCGGATCACTATTCTGTTCTGCGTACTCTTCAAATGAAATATTGTCAAGAGCTCCGCTTTCCTGCAGTGACTCTTCCGATATCTTTTTGTACTTTGTCAAAACAACGCCCATGGAAGATTCTTCCGGCACAACAGCCCCTACCTCATGTTCGATATTTTTAACATCTTCATTTGGCAGGTAATTGTATTTATTCAAAATCGTTTCCGAATTAGAACCTCCATTGTTTTGGATCATATAATCCGTCTCTTCGCTGTTTGAATCCGTTCCCGGTGTACCGCCGCTTCCGGAAGCCCCTGTAGAAGAATACTCATACGAACTGGAATAGTATCCCTGGTCCTGACCGTCTGCCACTGAATACGTCGTAACCAGTTCCGTCACTTTGTCCATGTTAAATTTAATATTTGTCTTGCTGCAGTCGGCATCGTCATAGCCTGCTTTCAAAAGCATTTTTTCCGTACGTTCGGAAAATGTCTGCTGCAATTTTGCCTTATAATCTTCGGTTCCCGAAATCGTACCACCAAGCGTATTATCTGTTTTCGCACCATACAAAAGGTTTCCCTTCGTATCCACGATAACGATGTTGTCTGTCGTCGTATTTCCTACTGCGTTAGTAAGATAATAAGCCATCGCCGTCGCTGTCTCCGTCGGTAACTCTTTTCCATCTGCCAGTTTCAGAGACACACTAACCGCTGTTTCTTTTGTTGCCGAAATAAACTTCTTATCATCTTCCTGGCGGTTAATGATAACCGTCGCATCTTCCACACCATCAAATTTAAGCAAATTCTCTTTGATCGAAGACTGGAGTGCCAGTGTGATCTTGGTCTGTTTTTCAAGAGAAGATGTCGTCATATCACTTTTTAAGGCATCATCCCAGCTCATCTCTTTATCCACGATGCCATTTTTTCCCATCGCCAGTACGGCATCGGAATATTTGCTCTGTTCTACATCAAACGAAGTAATCCCTGTACTCGGGTCTGTCTCCATTTTGTATGTAATCCCTTCACTGTCCAGGGAATCTGATAATGTACTTGCCAGACTGGCATCGGAAAAAGAAGCCAGATGCGTATATACCGGCCTCGTCAACACATAGGACAATATCACGATTGCAAAAAACACCGCTAACACAACACAGATAATGATCGTCTTCTGCTTTGTCGTGTATTTATTCCAAAAAGCCAGCAATTTATCTTTTATGGCAATCAATTGATCCATCATACAATTTACTCTCCTAACATCATAAGTGTCTGTCTATTACATCTGCATATTCATCAAGGTCCGATATGCTTCCAATGCTGTATTTTTTACGGCAACGGTGTACTGCAGGGAAATATTGGCTTTCTGCTGAGCAACCATCAGATCATGCCAGTTATCCGACTCCCCGGTTGAATAACGTATTTCTTCTGCCTGCGCTGCATTCGAAAGCTGATTGGTTTCTCCGATCATATTAATCGCAGATGACAAAAAAGAATCAAACCGATCTTCCTCACCTTTCCCTGTTACCTTTGACACCGAATCCGTATATCTGCTTACATCAGACAACGACTGAATTGCTGAAACATTTGTGATATCCATGCTTTTTTCTTCTCCTTTAGTTTTTATCTATTAACTGTTACTTCCCATTTCGAGTGCCTTTAACGCCATCCCTTTGGTGGAATTTAACACCGTAACGTTGGCTTCGTATGCTCGTGTCGCATCGATCATGTTCGTCATTTCCGTCACAGTATTTACATTCGGGTAAGTAACATATCCATCTTCGTCAGCATCCGGATGGGAAGGGTCATACACCTTATTTCCCTCAGACGGATCCTCTACGATCTCCGTCACTTTAACTCCCTTACCGATATTTCCGGTTGCATACTGTAGGGATTCATTAAATGTAGGATAACTTTTTTCTTCAAAGACAACGGTTTTCCGTTTATACACTTTTCCATTTCCATCTCTGGTAGTATTCACATTGGCAATATTCTGTGAAATGATATCGGTGCGAAGTTGCTGTGCTGTCATTCCTGATGCACTGATATCCATAGCTCCATATACTGACATATCCTTTTCATCCTTTCCTTTTGTCTCCATCGTCTTCATTTATCATCAAGACGTACGCAATGCAGATTTTAAACGCGAAAATTCCTGTGACATAGAATTCATAAGCGTATAATATTTTAATTGGTTTTTTGCCAATTCTACATTTTCCGTATTGATATCAACATTGTTTCCATCGTAACGATAACTGAGATTTGCCTGGTCGGTATAGGTTGTACAATTTAACTCATTTAAGTCAATATTTGCAACCGTCTCATTCAGACTGTCTGTTCCTGCTACCGCATTTTTAAGATAGGTTTCAAACTGCACGTCTTTTCTCTTAAACCCAGGCGTATCGGCATTAGCAATATTATTTGCCAAAATGTCATTTCTCGTCCAACTTGCATCTGCCGCTTTTCCAAGCACATTCACATAGTTATATGCATTTGACAAAACCATAGAAAATTCCTCCTAACAAACTATTTTGTATAAAAACGCAAAGGGAACCGCGAAAAAAGCACAATTCCATTTGCGTCATCAGAAATCCATTTCCATTTTTTGCGTTACAAAATCGGTGTATATTTTATCATTCATAACCTTGATGTGCGTTCCTTTCACACCATACGATTTTGTCTGAATCAATCCTGCACTTTCCACTTTTTTCAGTGCATTTACAATTACTGTCCGCGTAATCCCTACTTCTTTTGCCAGACGGGAAGTCACAATCGTACCTTCCCCCTGTTCAATCCGCTGAATCACCTGCTTTACCGCACTTTTTTCCAAAGGCGATAAAATATGTAATATTGATTCAATTTCCTGCTTCTTACGGCTCGCAAAATCATCTTCTTCCGAAACCGCCCGCATCATTTCCAGTCCGACTACCGTCGTACTATACTCTGTCAAAATAATATCTTCGATACCATAACACCGGGTTCTTCTTGCCAAGAACAATGTTCCGAGCCGCTTCCCTGCTATGTATACCGGTGCAATCATTGCCTGAATTTCTTCTGACACTTCCCGAGGGAATCCCATAAACTCCAGATTCACATTTTCTTTTGTCGATAAAACTTCCAGAAAACGCTTTGCCATCTTTGCATCCATATACTGCCCTTCGGAAGATGGGAAAAAGGAATGGGGTGTGTCATCCGGCATTTGATTTAAACCTAAAATTTTTCCTTTGTTACTGATTACATATACACTGGATTCTAATAATTCGCCAAGTAACCGGCACAAATCCGTAAATGCCACTTTCGACACACGATTATCCCTTAGCAATTGATTGATTTTCCGTGTCTTGTCTAAAAGTTCTACACTCATCTTCATGCCTCACAATCACTTTTCATAATTTTATCACAGTTCAAAAAAAAATTCAAGCATTATCCTTTTGTTTTTCAACAATATATCCACACGCTGAATCTGCACAGACAAGCTTGTTTCCCTTTTCCAGCAACATATTTCCGCATTTTGGGCAAATTTCTTTCGATGGCTTCTGCCATGTCATCACGTCACATTCCGGATAATTTTCGCATCCATAATAACGGCGGCCCTTCTGTGTCTTTTTGATGACGATCTCGCCACCACATTTTGGACATTTCACGCCAATTTTTTCAAAATACGGTTTGGTATTACGGCATTCCGGAAATCCCGGGCATGCCAAAAATTTTCCATGAGGTCCATATTTGATGACCATATTTCTTCCGCAGTTTTCACAGATCGTATCGGTCACTTCATCTTCAATTTCAATTTTTTCCAATGCCTGCTCGGCATGTTCGACTGCTTCTTTCAGGTCCGGATAAAAATTCCGTATGATGCTCTTCCATTCTACCGTTCCTTCTGCCACACCATCCAAAAGTGTTTCCATCGTCGCTGTGAAATTTACATCAACAATGCTCGGAAAGGCACTTACCATAATTCTATTTACAATATCTCCCAAATCAGACAAATACAGATTCTTATTCTCCTTGGCAAGATATCTTCTGGAAATCAATGTCGAAATGGTCGGTGCATACGTACTCGGGCGCCCAATTCCAAGATCTTCCAGTTCTTTCACGAGAGAAGCCTCCGTATAATGGGCCGGTGGCTGTGTAAAGTGCTGTTCTTTCTTTAATTCCACTTCTTTAAACACATCACCTTTTGCTACTTTATGAAGGGCAGCATTATTTTCTGCCTTGTCTTCATCATTCTGGTATACCGAAAGGAATCCGGGAAATACAATCTTAGAACCGGAACTTGTAAAGCGGTAATTTCCGGCGTCGATCTTAACAGATGTCGTCTCATATCTCGCTCCGTTCATCCGGCTTGCGACAAAACGTTTCCAGATCAGCTGATACAGACGGAATTGATCTCTTGACAGAGAATCTTTCACAGCTGCCGGTGTCAGGTTCACATACGTCGGACGAATCGCCTCATGTGCATCCTGAATCTTCTTCGTTTCCTTCTTCCGGGCAGCATTTTCCATCACATTTTCTGCTCCATAATTTTCACGGATAAACTCCTTGCATTCCGCATCTGCTTCCTGTGAGATACGTGTAGAATCCGTACGAAGATAGGTGATCAAACCAATTGTTCCATGACCTTTTACTGCCACACCTTCATAGAGCTGCTGTGCGATACGCATCGTCTTTGATGTGGCAAAATTCAAATGCTTGGCACATTCCTGCTGCAGCGTACTTGTCGTAAATGGCAATGGTGGCTTTTTGGTACGCTCTCCTTTTTTGATCTCCGAGACTTCGTACGCCGCGCCATCCAAATCCTTATATATTTTCTCAAGTTCTTCTTTCCCGATATTTTCCTGTTTCTTCGGGTTGCCGTAATATTTTGCCAAAAGCGGCTTTTTACATCCTTTTACCGGAAATTCTGCTTCCATACTCCAATATTCCGTCGGAATAAACGCATCGATCTGTGCTTCTCGGTCGGCAATAATACGCAATGCCACTGACTGCACACGTCCCGCGCTGAGTCCTCGCTTTACTTTCTGCCACAAAAGCGGGCTGATAGAGTATCCCACGATACGGTCAAGTACACGTCTTGCCTGCTGGGCATCCACAAGATCCATATCAATCTCGCGAGATTCTTTAATGGCTTGCCGCACCGCATTTTTCGTAATTTCATTAAACGTAATACGTTTTGTCTTTTTCGGATCAAGTTTCAGTGCGAAAAACAAATGCCAGGAAATTGCTTCTCCTTCACGGTCGGGGTCCGTCGCCAGATAAATCTTATCTGCCTTTTTTACTTCTTTCCGCAGAGAAGCCAGCAATTCTCCTTTTCCTCTTATCGTTATATATTTCGGTTCAAAATCGTTATCAAAATCAACACCCATCTGACTTTTCGGCAAATCACGAACGTGTCCGTTGGATGCCACTACCGTATAATTACTTCCAAGAAATTTTTTGATCGTTTTTGATTTTGCCGGTGACTCCACAATAATTAAGTTTTTCGCCATACAAAAACTGCCCCCTTGTATCATATTTTTATATAATTATTTTTCCCAACTTCCTTAACCAAGCCTCTTTTTTGCAGAGAAAACAACTGCTTCATAAGCAGCGCTGCCGGAAGTGCTGTTTCCTTCGCAATCTGATTTACTTCTTTCGGCTCAAGACTTAAACTAGCATACACCATTTTTTCTTCACTTTCAAGGGAAACTTTTATTTTTGCTAAATTTTTCGATTTTTTTCTTCGTGCAAGCAACCCGTTTGCCTCATAATATTCCACGATATCTGAAGGTTTTGTGACCAAGTAAGCACCTTGACGGATCCATTGATTGCATCCTTCGCTCAGCGTATCTCCAATTCTTCCCGGAATGACAAAAATATCCTTTCCCTGTTCAAGTGCCAGTTCTGCGGTGATCAAGGAACCGCTTTTTTCTCTTGCCTCCACAATAAGAACTCCGTCAGAAAGTGCACTGATAATCCGGTTTCTCATCGGAAAAAATCCGGGCATCGCCGGTGTCTCCGGTGGATATTCTGACAAAACACCACCGTTTCGTACAATACTTTGATACAACCTTGCATGTTCTTTTGGATAACAGATTTCTGCACTGTTTCCCAATATGGCATAGGTATTTCCTCCGGCTTCCAACGCCCCCTGGTGTGCCCAGCCATCAATTCCTCTTGCCATCCCACTTATAACTCCGATCTCTGTGCCGGATAATTCATACGCAAATCTACGTGCCATCTCACGCCCATAATGCGAACAATTTCTTGCGCCCACGATTGCGATCTGAAGTTCTTCACGTGGAAGTCTTCCCCTCCAATAAAGACGTTTGGGAAAATCCGGTATATGGCGCAACTTTTCCGGATACTTTTCTGAAAAATAAGAAATGACGTCCATATCATAGGAAGATATTTTTTGCTTCATGGCACGATAATGAAACTGTCGTTTCCCATTTATCAGAAGTTTTCTCTCCCGGGCTCCAATTTCTGCTTCTTTTAATTGTTCTTCTGTTCTTGTATATACTTCTTCCGGGGTACCAAAACAATTGATTAATTTCCGTATCGTGCGGCTTCCGATTCCCTCTATACTGCAAAGCCACATTCCATATTGTTCCTGTGTCATCTCATCACCCCCTGCGTGCCTTCCGGAATCGAATTCCAGTATTTCCGGCTGATTCCCTTATACATCGATGCCTCAAACAGATCTTCTTCCTGAATCCGCTCTCTTTCCGAAAGATCTGCCAGCGTACGCGCCACACGAAGAAGACGCTTCGCCCCTCTGGCAGACAATTCTAACTGCTCGCAAAGTTCCCGCCACAAAATCTCCTCATTTTTTCTAAGACTACAGTATTTTTCTATTGTTTTTCCATCCAGTTCACTGTTGTATGAAATCGTTTCTTCCCGGTATCGTCTCTCCTGCCGTTCTCTCGCTGCCAGTATGCGGGAACGGATCTGTTCACTGTTTTCTGCTTTTTCCTTTATTTCCGGCAGACCAAATACTGCTTTTTCCATCTCCACACAGAGATCCATTCGGTCTAACAAAGGTTCACTTAAGCGGGCAAGATAATTCTGCACCTGCAACGGCGTACACCGGCATTTCTGCATATCCGGATAAAAGCCGCAGCGACATGGGTTCATCGCCCCTACAACCATCATTTTGGCCGGATACTCAAAACTGTGTCCCAGTCTGGAAAGATGGATTTTCCCCTCTTCCATCGGCTGACGAAGTATTTCCAGTGTCGTTCTCGAAAATTCAGGAAGTTCGTCTAAAAAGAGAATGCCATTCTGAGCCAACGTGATCTCTCCCGGAACAATTTTACTGCCGCCTCCGGAAAATGCTGCCGGAGAGATAGAATGATGTGGAGCGCGGAACGGTCGCTGTACGATAACCGGCATTTTTTCATCCAGCCGGCCGGCGACACTGTAAATTTTTGTAAGTTCCAGCATTTCTTTTCGGGACAGAGGTGGCATAACTCCCACCAACGCCTTCGCAAGCAAGGTTTTTCCGGTTCCCGGTGCTCCGACCATCAGCAGATTGTGGGCACCTGCCACCGCCGTTTCGGCAGCTTTCTTCGCCGTCTTTTGTCCGGAAATTTCCGAAAAATCAACTTCCGGAAGTTGTCTTTCTCCTCCGTTTTTCTCCCACTCTCCCTTTGCCGGCGGGATTGTAATCTCTCCTCGCAGATACGCGATTGCTTCTTTTAATGTCTGCACACCGATTACATCAATTCCCTCTACAAACGAAGCTTCTGCCACATTTGCTGCCGGGAGCATCACTGACGAAAATCCGGATTCTCTTGCAACGATAGCCATCGACAGGGCACCATGAATTGCATGAACTCTTCCATCCAATGAAAGTTCTCCTGCAATAGCCATATGTTCTGTGTAGGAAATAGGGATCATGCCGAATGCGGCGACTAAAGAAATGGCAATCGGCAGATCAAAGCCGGAGCCATCTTTACGAATATCGGCCGGAGAAAGATTTACCGTAATTCGTTTCGGAGGAAATATCACCCCGGAATTCTGCAGCGAAATACGTACTCTTTCTCTGGCTTCTTTTACCGCAGATGCCAGAAGACCAACCATCTGAAACGAAGGAAGTCCCCCTGAGACATCTGCCTCTACTAAAATTTTCTGTGCTTCCAAGCCATTCAGCCCTGCACTGTATACTTTACTATACATAAATAATTCTCCTTTCCTTCCAAAAGGAGAAATTGCCTATGCAAAGTATAACATGTCATTTTACTGATTGTCCAGTATTTTTTTAATTTCATCCATAAACGTATTCACATCTTTAAATTCGCGGTAAATTGACGCAAAACGAACATATGCCACCGGATTCAATGCCTTCAAACGTTCCATGACAACTTCGCCGATGTATTTACTGGACACCTCTTTTTCTCCGAGATTAAAAATCTCCGTCTCAATCTGATCCACTGCCTGATTGATCTCGTCGATAGAAACAGCAAGTTTTGTACAGGAACGGAAAATCCCCTGTTCAATCTTATCCCTGTTATAAGGCTCGCGTGCCAGATCTTTTTTTATGACAACCAATGGTATCGTCTCCAATTTTTCATATGTGGTAAACCGTTTTCCACAGCGTTCACACTGTCTTCTTCTGCGGATGGAACTATTGTCATCCGCTGGTCTGGAATCAATTACTTTCGTATTATCTTCTGCACAAAATGGACATTTCATCCTAGTAACCTCTTTTCTGTAGTTTCTTCTTTTATCATAATCGAAAACCTCCTCGGCGTAAAGTTATTTTTCACAAAAATTTTGTTTTTTTTCAGGAGGCATTTCCACCAGAATAATATCATTTCCAATCTGACAGATGCACCTCAGATCAATGATATACTCCTCCTCTTTCCCAAAAATTCCCATGAATTTACAATTTTTAGGGACGACGATGTGTGAAATACAGCCTTTACACAGATCAAAGATCATGTCTTCCACGAAACCAATCCGTTCCCCGTCACACACATTGATTACTTCTTTCTCTCTCAATTCACAGATACGCATAGACGCTCACCTTTTCATGATCTCACTGATTTTCTTTTTATAAATGTATTCAGAAAAAGAATATTTCATTCAATTTGTGGCAAACTAAAAATACAAAAGAAGTGAGGGCAAGACAATGGCACAATACAAAGTTGAAATCTGTGGAGTAAATACCGGAAAACTTCCACTCCTCACCGAAGAAGAAAAACAGATCCTGTTTGACAAAATTAAAATGGGCGACCGCGATGCACGCGATACGTTTATCCATGGAAATCTCCGCCTCGTCCTGAGTATTATCCAGCGTTTTACAAACACCGGGGAAAATGTGGATGATCTTTTTCAGATCGGTTGTATTGGTTTGATGAAAGCTGTCGACAATTTTGATACAACGTTACAGGTAAAATTTTCCACATACGCTGTCCCTATGATCATCGGCGAAGTACGGCGTTATCTTCGTGACAATAACAGCATCCGCGTCAGCCGTTCCCTGCGTGATATCGCGTATAAGGCGATCTACACCAAAGAAGCACTAATGAAACAATCAGAAAAAGAACCGACATTGGAAGAAATCGCCGAAAAACTGAACGTCGCTCCTGAAGAGATTGCGATGGCATTGGATGCGATACAAAGTCCGGTTTCTCTTTATGAACCGGTATATTCTGAAGGGGGCGATACACTCTACATCATGGATCAGATCAGTGATACAAAAAACAAAGAAGATGGGTGGGTAGAAATGCTATCCCTGCGTGAAGCAATCCGCTCGCTTCCCACACGTGAAAAAAATATTATTGAACTCCGCTATTTTCAAGGAAAAACACAAACAGAAGTAGCGCAAGAAATCCACATCTCACAAGCCCAGGTTTCCCGTCTTGAAAAAAGCGCACTTGGGCTTATGAAAGCGGAATTACATGAATAAGAGGCATCCTGAATAGTTACGAATAAAACTTCTTAACGCAGGGGTTCATTTCTCCTGCGTTTATTTTCTATTTTGTTTTGGTACATTATGTCATCGCTTTCTTTCATAAAGCGTTCCAACGTATCTGAAGCCCCCGGAATTCCGACACGATATCCTGTGCTCGCATGAACTTCATATGGTTTTCCGGATTTTATATTATAATTTTCCAAACTTCGCTCAAACACATATATCCAATGCTTAGCATCCTCTTCATCGACATTCATCAGGATGACTTCAAATTCATCTCCTCCAATCCTTGCTCCAATCTGTCCCTGGCAGCCGGCTTCATTGATCGCATAACCGATGGCACGCAGAACATTATCGCCTTCATGATGACCAAATATATCATTTACCGGCTTTAAGCCATCCGCATCGATACCGATCACACAGACGCTGATTTCCTTTACCTTTGCTTCCAAAAAAAGCGTTCTTGCATAATTTTCAAACCCACGGCGGTTGTATAATCCGGTCAACACATCACGGATATACATATTTTCCAGTTCATCGATCAGATTATGAAGTTTCTGTTGTACAAGGATCGCCTCAATTGCATTGGCTACCGCAATCGTCCAGCGGGCATAGATAGAACCTCCGTTATCCGGTCTGGAAAACTGGTATGCCTCATAACCAAAGCATGTATTCTGATAATGAACCGGCACAAAATAAAAGCATTGTGGTGTATCATCGATCAATTCATGTGGCAGCAGTTCCTTTCGTGAAAACACCATGTCCAGATTTTCTCCCGGAGCTGACATGACCTCTCGGTTGCGAAATCCGACACGCAGGTGCATCTTATCCGTATAATAGGATACATGTTCCTTTTGTCTTTGTCCGAGTTCATCGCACAAACAAAGGTAATAGTCGGTAAAGTCTTCATAGTTGTAAATATACTTTCGGATGACTGCCGGCATATCACATATTTTTCCTATTTCCCCGAAATCTATAGACATAAAACTAAATTGCATCTCCATATTACCTAACCGAAGATTAGAACTATAATGCATGGCCCGCTTTGCAAAATTCGTATCTGTTTTTTTACAGCCACACGATTCTTTGGGATAACATTTTGTCTTTGCATAGATTATTTCATTTTGCAAATCTTCCTGATGTTTGTCAATCAGATTGACTGCCTGGTATGCCATATCCCTAAAATCCACTTCGACCGTCGTCAGCGCAGGCTGATAATATTTTCCCTCTTCTTCGCCATCATAGCCGGTCACGATAATGTCTTCCGGGACACGGATTCCCCTCTCACAAAGGATGTCACAGACGGAAAGTGCCATATTGTCATTGGCGCAGATGATTGCTTCCGGCCATTTCCCGGCAGAAAAGAAATAATCACAGGCTCTGTCTCCCTGGTCTTTCCAAAAATTTCCATAGAAAACTCTGTTTTCTCCAATCTCATATCCATATTCTTTCATGATCCGTTTAAAGCAGGCAAGACGAAAATTCGCATCGTACCGGTCTTTCGGCCCGGACATAAATGCAATATCCTTCGCTTTATGCACTTCGATCACATGACGGATAATTTCCTCCATCGTATCTCTTTCATCCAGTAAAATATTACTAATCCCATTCATTGCCTGGCGCAGGGATATAACCGGACATCTCGCCTCATTACGGATGTGCTCCATAATCTTCTCTTTGGCTCCCTCTATATCAAATGTATCCGTCGCCAACACGATTCCGGCAAATTTTGAATAGTCCGGCAAATCGAAAATTCTTGCTTCCCCTTCAAAATATTCTACATTGTCACCATAACGCCCAAATGAGTTGAATACGGCTACATTATATCCTTTTTTATAAGCTTGTTCTGCAATTCCATGGCATATCTCCTGCTGATATGGTTCATAACTGTTGAAAATAAACAAGCCGATCGTCTTTCTTTCATTTCCAAACATTTTTTTCCTCGCTTTCAGTCAATCCTTTTCCTTCTGCAAAAAATACTTTTTCCTATTTTACCTCTTTTTAAGCGTCATGTCAAAGTATATTTTTCCGAAATGCGAATGTGTGGGAGAGGTCTTGAATCGTTACAGTTTCTCAAACAGCCTCTAAAAAAGAGAAGCCCGATTTTTGAGGTGACCCCTCAAAGTTAGACTTTTTACGAGACGACTTCGGTCGTCTCGTTT